>Ga0209829_10000237_pt1 | contig 51268 bp, 43 predicted proteins | sample C_140205_EF_Meta_FD_187311 | JGI IMG/M metagenome (GOLD analysis project Ga0209829, IMG submission 187311) | Freshwater microbial communities from Lake Croche, Canada to study carbon cycling - C_140205_EF_MetaG (SPAdes) (version 2) | ecosystem: Environmental > Aquatic > Freshwater > Lake...
ATTTAACATCGAAAGTCACCTCGACGATTTCTGACTAAGGAATGATGATATTTCTTAATAATCATGAAATAAAACAAAAGTATACTACTATCTTAGGAATGAGTAATGGTTGACCATGTGGGCTATAGCTCTTGGGTCAATCTTGGCTACTACTCTCTTAGGCGAGTCACACAGGCTCCATCCTAGGGCATTTGTTATTTTTCGTAAAATGAGGCGGCGTTTAAGTCAATGTGCGGAGGCTAGATATGCAAAAAAGACGTGAACAGAACCATGTGGCCTCTTCAGCGAAGCCATCATCTCTCAAAGTGATTGCGCTCAGCGCGCTGTTATGTCTCAACGGCTTATCTTTAGCTCAAGCCGAAACAGCCCATCCATCAGATATAACATCAACAAAAATCACGGCGCCGGCCACACCAACAGCGATTTCTGGAAAAGCATCAAAAGGTGCTGCATCGATCGCTCCTCAAGGCAACGCAGCGGCACCTAATCATGCAGCAGAGCTTCCACCCGCTGCAAAAGCTGACACTGTCGCTCCTGCTAATATGCTAGGTAGCCCGGTGGTGCCCATAAAGGAGGAGGTTGGTTTGCCAGAGGGGGAATACGCTGACGTGCTCGACTGGGTCAAGCAAACGAAGTTTCATGGTAACTTGAGGTCTTATTTCTTCGCACGTGAAGAGTCGAATAGTGTTCCGCATAATCAAGCGACTGCTAGCGGAACACCTTTAAATCAGAACTCATTCTCCTTGGGTGGATATGCTGGATTGATCACAGCCCCCCTATATGGATTACAAGCAGGTTTGACTCTCGGCGCTGCGAATAGTTTGGGGCTGAATCCCAAAGGGTCTGCTTACTCGCAGATATATACCAGCCCTACAGGGAAGCAAAGTTATTCTGATTTACGAACAGATTTGAGCTTACCTGGCGGTACTTTTTACGTTTTGAAGGAAGGTTTTTTACAATATACGCACAAATACTTCAAAGTACGCGGTCCTGATCAAATCATTGATACACCATGGATCATGCCTTCAGACTCCAGAATGGCACCCAGTGCATTCCGTGGGGTTTATGCTGAGGCCTATCCATTCCAAGATATTGAACCGCTTAAGGATATATCGTTTGTTGGTCTGAGGCTTTGGAGTTTCAATGGACGTTCAGATACAACCTTTGTTCAAAACAACCTTTATATGACGGGGCACATGCAAGGACAGGTTGGTCTAGGAGGCCTTACCGGCGTTACAACGCCTGGTGCCATGGCTGTTGGCATGAAGTTCACACCTAAAGATGCGCCTTACAAAGGAGAGCTATGGTATAACCAGTTCTATGACTTCAGTAACCTCCTTTGGTTCGATGGTAGCTACAAGCTTAAAACCGGTACTGACTTTACGCCACTTTTCGGGTTTCAATTCGCGGATCAAAGTTCGACAGGCACCTGCGATCTCTGTTTAGCTACAGCTGCTAATAGTGGTCAGGGTGCGACAGGAACGGGTGCAGCAAACACACAAGCCTATGGCGCTCTGCTGGGCGTTGATACCCCTTGGATAACTGTAACTGCTGCCTATAATAATATTTTAGCCCAGAGAAACACATTCCAGAATGGTAACTTGATATCGCCTTATAGTTGGGGTTACTCGACAGACCCTCTCTATACGACCCAGATGATTAATGGTCTTATCGAAAAGAATACTGCGGGTCAAGCCTGGAAAATGGCGGGAACTTCTTATTTCATGGATAAACAAATCAAAGCAATGCTTTCATACGCACAGTATTATCTCGTGGGTTGTGATACGGGGGCTGTATCAGCAGCTACAACGTGTACAAAAACACAAGGATATACGGCAGGTAGTTCATTCTTGAATAATACCTCGAATGAAACTAACATAGATGTTACTTATTTTTTCGCAAAGGCATCGATGTTGGACGGTTTGTCTGTAAGGAACAGACTGGGTGTAGCGCAAGGTAATAGTGGTAGAGGGCATGACTGGTACGAGCGCTTCCAGATTCAGTATCAGTTCTAACCTTTAATTATAATTTGTTTACATATTGGGTAAATTTATGTTCAGAATTTCATTGCTGATCTTTTTCTTTTTAGCTGCAGGTTGCGCTAAAGATCGTTTTGATAAAGGTCTGACAGAGAAGGAATATGAAGAACTTGCTGTAGAATCTGTAAGTAATAAACCGATCAGTGTCGCCGGAATAGACTTGTGGGATAAGGGTCTACCTAATAAAAAGTATACGGTTATAGGTGTTGTTTCTGATAAAAGACGTGTAGGAACCTTCGACCAAACGGTCTACAATTCAGATATGTCAAAGCTGGTCAGGAAGTTAGGTGGTGATGCAGGAATCATCATCAAAGCAGACACCGTCGTGGTCAATAAAGTTGCCCAAGGTTGCGGTTCTTCGCCGACTAACTATAACGGCGAGTATTGCGGTGAGAACGGTATGGCAGATCTCTTCTCTGAGGGTGGCGGCAATCGTGAAGGTACGAATGCTACCATCGAAAAGCGCTTATCCCATGTGGTAGTGATTAAGTACGCGCCGTAGCGTTAATCTGAGTTATCGATGTGGGGCCTTTTTTATTTTCCACTTGAGTGTTGATGTCATACTCAAAGTTATGATCAACTTCACTGTGTGAACTACTGAGAGTAGAAAAGATGCTCCACTTCCCGAAAGGACTTTCAGGTTACTCGTCTATCTCAAGTCCAGTATCAGCATGGTTGGTCCTTCCTTCAGTTCAACCGAAGGTCCCATTTTTATGCTCAGCCTGGAATATTGCTCATGACGAGCCGCGCTCCTAATGGTGCCATGGCCAGAGAAAAAAAAGGTTTGCTGAACATTCTCAATAATCAAGTTACTTTTTGATCAGGTGCAAACCCTAAGCCATAGTTTTAGATTTTGTCCTCGTTGTGCGGCGCCCAATCCAGAGATTAAAGAGGAGCGGTGCCTTGTTTGTCTTCACTGTGATCTCACCTTCTATTTCAATACAGCAGCTGCCGCTGGCGCTTTCATTCTTTATGAAGATCAGGTCATCCTCTGTGAGAGGGCCCGAGACCCCAAAAAGGGTCTAATCGATATTCCAGGGGGATTTATTGAGCCTGGTGAAACGGTAGAAGAAGGTCTTCGGCGCGAAATTTATGAAGAAATCCATGTTGACGTGGGTCCCCTTCACTATCTGGGGAGTGCACCCAATTTTTACCCTTATCGTGATGTTCCTTACCAGACGGCCGATCTCTTTTTTGTGGCACCCCTCGCTTCTCTTGAAGGCTTAAAGGCCCAGGATGATGTGGCCTCAATCAAGAGGATCAACCCCTTCAGTTTCAATCCGGCTGATTTTGCCTTTGACTCTACACGATTGGGTTTTGAATATCTGTTACGTCATCTAGTGATTTTTGAAGATAAGTGACTGATAACAGTGCCAGATCCTCATGAAGGTCAACGTTAGGCCATCGCCTCCATGATCGATCCACTCATCAAGTTGTGATGCCTGAATCCATTGTCCCTCCAGAATTTCATCAGGATCAAGAGTCACCGGCTTTTCGGCGATGGTTTTGAACAGCGAAATAAATTCCCAGCCGGTCTCGGCATTTGCCTCTAGTTTGAGCAAAAATTCAAGCGGGTTGGTTGGGATGAGTCCCAGTTCCTCCTCAAGTTCACGATACGCGGCGGTCAAAACCTCTTCACCTGCATCAACATGTCCTGCTGCTGAGGTATCCCAAAGGCCCGGATTGACATCCTTATGGGGGGACCTCCTCTGGAGGAAGACTTGACCTCGTTCATCAAAGACTAACAGATGGACTGAGCGATGGCGGAGCTTTAATCGATGAATGTCGCTGCGTCGCCGTGGACCCAGAACCTCATCATGCTCATTCACTTCATCCAACCATTCATCGGTTTTCAAGGGTCTATCCTCATGGCGTAAAGATTTGTTCGATGTCGCGCTTTGAGTCTTCCTGCGTCTGGAATATCTCCCAACCACCACCCAACGATTTATAGAGACTAATCAACGCTGCTGCAGTATCCGTGATGCTCGCGGCATACTCTCGCTGATCCAGTAATAAGCGGCGTTCAGTATCAAGGAGGTTCAGAAAGTCTTCAACGCCAACCTCGAAACGAATATTTGCAATTTCATAGGCCTTGAAGCTTGCTTCAGAGGCGGTTTGTAACAAAAGTTGGCGGTCTCTGAGTCGATCGTAATTGACCAGAGCATTCTCCGTTTCCTCTAAGGCGTTGAGGACCACCTGCTGATAATCAGCAAGCCTGACATCGGCATGAGCTTCTGATGCCTTGATCCGCGCATAGACTTGTCCCATGTCAAAGGCCGGCCAGGTGATTCTAGGACCAAAGTTATAGGCGCCGGTACCGGGTGCTGCGAGTCCTGTTAGAGAATTTGATTCGAGATTGAAGCTACCGACAAACGTGACTTTTGGAAAGACATCGGCCATCGCCACGCCGATCCGGGCGGTAGCGCTGGCAAGAGATCGCTCAACCTCCTGAATATCGGGTCGCCTTCTTAGAAGGCTTTTGGGATCACTCAGGTGAATCGTAAGCGGAGGTTTTGGAATGGGCGCTGGAACGAGTAATTCTTTGAGAAGCGCGGAAGGAATTTGCCCCGTCAAGACCGACAGCCGGTGAATATCTTGATGGACCAAGATATCGATCGGAAGAATCATGGCTAAGGTGGTATCGTACTGCGCTTTAGCCCTTTGGGTATCGAACTCCGTTCCGATACCGGATTCTTGACGGGCAATCGTTAGATTCCATGTGTCTTTTTGATTGTCGGCATTTCGGCGTTCGACGGCAATCTGATTCTGGTGCCCGCGCAATACAAAATAATTTCGGGCTACTTCGGCAATGACGGTGAGGGTCAGATTTCGCCGGTTCGCTTCAGCTGCTTCAATTTCAGCTTCTTTAGATTGAATATCACGTCTGATTCGTCCCCAGATGTCCACTTCCCAATAGGTATCAAAACCAATGCTGTAGAGGTTGAGGTCTCTTGGGACATAGTTTTTGTTGTTGAGAGCGGCGAGGCTTCTTTGGAGACTGCTCCAGTTCGTATGGGTCGTCGGCTGAGGAATCAGATTGAGCCCTGCCTCAAGAAACAACGCCCTGGAGGTTCGAAGGTTCGCTTCGGCCGCTTTAAGATCGTAGTTATGAGTGATGGCGCTTTCAATCAGCGTCGTCAACCGTTGGTCCTTGAATTGCCGCCACCACAGTAGATCGACTGATTGAATATCGTATTCCTTCTCAGCTTGGTTACCAAAGGCTTTCCCAGGATCCATCTCTGGACGTTCATAGTTGGGTCCCACAGGGCAGCCCCCAAGGAGAGGCAACACGAGAAGAAGATAAAGCCCTTTGGGAAGAAGATGAGGCAAGGATTTCATCTCAGAGGGTGGTTTTCTTCGTTGGTCCTCTTTCAACCAGGGATCGAACAATGACAAAAAATATCGGGGTCATCAAGAGACCAAAAACGGTGACACCGAGCATCCCGCTGAAGACGGTTGTACCAAGAATTCGGCGGACTTCTGAACCGGCGCCACGGGCGATAACCAGGGGATAAACGCCCATGATAAAAGCCAAGGAGGTCATGACAATGGGCCGGAGCCTTAACCTTGCTGCGGTGATGGCTGCGGTGATTCGATCATCGCCTTGGTCTTGCCGACGCCGGGCAAATTCGACGATCAAAATGGCGTTTTTACAAGCCAGTCCCACTAAAACAATGAAACCAATTTGAGTGAAGATATTATTGTCCATGTCGCGCAACCATATACCCGTCATCGCACTCAATAGACACATGGGGACAATCAAGACGACGGCGATGGGCAGTGACCAGCTTTCATATTGAGCCGCCAAGGCCAAGAAGACAAAGAGGACGCTCAGCGGAAAAATCACCATAGCCGTGTTTCCTGCCAGAATTTGCTGAAGGGTTAATTCTGTCCATTCAAAACCCATCGCGGGTGGTAACAGCTCTTTCAATAGTCCTTCGATGATCGCAATCGATTGGCCACTACTGACCGTGGGTAGGGTTATCCCATTTATTTCGGCAGCGGGGTAAATGTTGTAGTGGGATATTTTGTCAGGCCCTGTCGTTGGACGAACGTTGATCAACGTACCAAGCGGAACCATCTCTCCCTCAAGATTACGGGTCTTAAGGTCCTCAATATCTTTGGCATGGGCTCTAAAGCGACTTTCCGCCTGGGCGGAGACTTGGTAGGTGCGTCCAAAAAGATTGAAATCGTTGACATATAAAGAACCCAGATAAATCTGGAGTGTTTGGAAGACGTTCGACAGAGGGACACCGATCGATTTTGCAAGCGTTCGATCTACATCCACCTTCAACTGCGGTACCGATGCTCTAAAGGTCGTGAAGACTTTAGTGAAACCTTGGATGGCCGACGCCTTTTGAATGATGGCATTGGTTACCTGAGCTAATTCCTGTGGCCCCTGATTGCTTCGATCTTGAATCTGTAGTTTAAAACCACCAACCGTACTCAACCCGCGGACTGGCGGCGGTGCGAAAACGGCAAGATAGGCGCCATCGATCACGCTCAGACGTTTTTGCAGGGTGAGAGTCAGCGCCTCGGTTTGAAGTTCTGGATGTCCGGCGCGAAGATCTGCGGCGGTGAGGCGGGTAAAAAGAGTGCCTGCATTCGATTGATTGCCCCCACCCAACACGGAAAAGCCGGCATATGCATTGACATGCGCCACACCTTCCGTTTCAAGAATGATTTGACTTGCCTCCATCACGACCTTTCGGGTTCGCTCGAGTGAGGCTGCATCGGGGAGTTGGGCGTATACGATGAGATAGCCCATGTCTTGAGCCGGAATAAATCCAGTAGGTACTTCATGAAACGCTACCCAATTAAGGCAGGTCAGACCAAGAAAAACGGTCAGAACTAAGCGCCAGCGTCCAATGAGACTTTGGACCAGTCGGCTATAAGCCTCACCAAAACGATCGAAGGCGTGATGAAACTGGGTCAATAAACGCCCGATCAGTGTCCGAGGCTGTTCTGCTTTATCGCCCGCCTGATGATCACGATCCAATAAAAGAGCGCAGAGCGCTGGGCTTAAGGTCAGAGAATTAAAGGCCGATATCACGGTGGATACCGCGATGGTCAGTGCAAATTGCTTGTAGAAGGCCCCAGACACGCCGGTAATAAAGGTCGTCGGAATAAAGACAGCGACGAGAACGAGTGCTGTCGCCACAATGGGTCCCACGACTTCTTCCATGGCGCGGCGGCTCGCTTCTTTTGCCCTCATCCCTAGGGCCATATTTCGTTCGACATTCTCAACCACCACGATCGCATCATCGACCACGATCCCGATCGCGAGGACCAGCCCAAAGAGCGATAAGGTGTTGAGGGAGAGGCCTAGAAAGGCCATCACGCTGAAGGTGCCAATGAGGGAGACGGGAACCGCGAGCAAAGGGATGAGGGTGGCTCGCCAAGTCCTCAAGAACAGTAATACCACCAGAACCACCAGAAGGATTGATTCGGCTAAGGTCGTAATGACTTTCTCAATGGATTGTTCGATAAAGACGACGGTGTCATAGGACAAAAGGTAGTCCAGTCCTTCTGGAAAACGTGCTTTCAGGTGGTCGAGTTCTTGAAGAACGGCCGTTTTGGTGGCAATAGCGTTTGAACCTGGCATCTGGAAGATAGCAAGACCCACACTCGTCTTGCCATCCAAGATTAATTCAGAGTTGTAATCTTTAGACCCAAGTTCGATGCGTGCCACCTCTTTGAGACGGGTGACCTGTCCTTCTCCGCCAATGCGAATGATGATATCGCCGAACTCCTCAGGGTCACTCAGCCGCCCCTGGGTCATCACGGTGTATTGAAAATCACCCTGATCAGGTGCCGGAGGCGCCCCAACAACCCCCGCAGCCACCTGAATATTCTGTTCGCGGATCGATTGAATCACATCACTGGCGGTAAGACCCCTGGCAGCCACTTGGCCTGGGTCTAGCCAAATTCGCATGCTGTATTCGCGGCCACCAAAGAGGCTAATGTCGCCAACGCCAGGGACCCGCGCTAAGGCGTCACGCATCTGAAGTAATGCGTAATTGGTCATATAAACATTGTCATAGCGCCCGTCTGGAGAAATCAGATTGATGACAAGACTGAGATCTGGGCTTCTTTTGCGAACGGCAATGCCCTGGCGGCGGACTTCTTCTGGGAGTCTCGGTTCTGCAAGGGCGACACGGTTTTGTACCTGGATTTGAGCTTTATCGAGATTCGCTCCCGTTTTGAAGGTCACCGTCAACTGTAAAACGCCATCATTGGATGACTGGCTGGACATGTAGAGCATGTCCTCGACCCCATTTATTTCCTGTTCAAGCGGCGTAGCGACGGTATCTGCAAGGACAAGGGCACTCGCGCCCGGGAACATGGCCTTAACCTGGACACTGGGAGGCGCAATTTCGGGGTACTGTGCGATGGGCAAAGTAAGCAGCGATAGCGCGCCCACCAGCACGATCAGAATGGAAAGAACCGCCGCAAAGATGGGGCGGTCAATAAAAAAGTGGGTAAAACGGTTCATGTCCGGGGCAGAAGATCATCCATCATAGGGGATGACAATAGGCTCAGGTTTTACCAAGATGCCTGGCCGGACCTTGGCAATGCCATCAATGATGATTTCATCGGACGACGTGAGCCCGTCATTGATCACTCTGAAGGATCCATGGACTTCTCCTAGTTGAATGGCTTGGTAGGCAATACGGCCGTCCTGAAGAACAACCCAGACATAGCGCTGATTCTGATCAGTCCCGATGGCTCTTTCTGGAATCAGCAGTCCTTGAGTCGGGTTACCTGAACGAATCCTGACCCGGGCAAAAAGACCTGGCGTTAAAAGTTCATCCTTATTGGTGAACACACCGCGGAGCTTCAAAGTCCCGGTAGAAGACTCCATCTTGGGTTCGAGATAGTCAATCACGCCGCGATGGGGATATCCCTGTTCATCGATGAGTCCAAGTTCTGCATCGAGATGGAGGCTGTTCATCGGGCGATCAGTGCCCTGTAGTCGCCGATAATAAAGGGCGGTTCGCTCATCAATGTCGAGATAAACATAAATCGGATCGGTGGAGAAGATGGTCGTCAATAGCGTGTCGTCATTCCTCACCAGATTGCCCGGGGTGATGAGTTCGCGTCCGATTCGGCCATTGATGGGCGCTTTTATCTGGGTGAATTCAATGTTGAGTTGGGCCATGGCCAGTTGGGCTTCAGCAACATGAAGCGATTCTGTCGTGTCGGCGACGCCGTTGAGGCGTTGTTCGAATTCCTCTTCCGAAATGGCCTTGGAGAGTTTCAGTCGGTTTGCACGGCGGAGGTCGTTTTGAGCTGAAACACGTCGAGTGCGGACCCGTTCAAGTTCGGCTTGGGCGCGCTGAAGTTCAATCTCGTAGGTCCTACGATCGATGGCAAATAGGAGTTCTCCGCGGCGGACTTTTTCGCCATCTTTAACCAAGACGCGATCCAGATAGCCGCTGACCCTCGAACGAACCGCAACGGATTCAAGTGATTCCATGCGGCCATTAAATTCATCCCAGCGTTCTAGGGTCTGTTCAATGGGGCGCATCGTTTTGACTGCAAGGGGAGGCGGCTTTGCTCCTGTGGCCGTGGGATGCTCAGACTGGCATCCAGCGATCAACCCGACCAGAAGGGTTGTCATCAGGGTGACTTTATGGCCCCAGCAAAAAGGCCATCTTTGACGATCAAGGCTCGGGTCTGTCATCTGACAAATGGGGTCGAAAAGGGCAGGGAAGGGATCACTGATCCATTATTCCATGGACCCACCCCTTTGGCGAAATGGATGGAGTGTTATGTGATGCCATAAAGGGTCGCTATAATGGAAGGTTATGCCCTCCAACATCTAAAGGTTCTCCATCCGCATGATTGAAAAGTTAAGGAATATCGCCATTATCGCTCACGTTGACCACGGTAAAACCACGCTGGTTGACAAGTTGTTGCAGCAATCGGGTACCTTTGCCGCCCACGAAAAGTTCGAAGAGCGGGTCATGGACTCCAATGCCCTCGAAAAAGAGCGTGGCATTACGATTCTGGCCAAGAACACCGCGATTGACTGGGGTGAATACCATATCAATATCGTCGACACCCCGGGTCATGCCGATTTTGGTGGTGAGGTAGAACGTGTTCTTTCCATGGTTGATTCAGTCTTGCTCTTGGTGGATGCCGTTGATGGTCCGATGCCACAAACCCGTTTTGTTACCCAAAAGGCGTTCGCGTTAGGGCTCAAGCCGATTGTGGTGATCAACAAAATTGACCGCCCAGGGGCGAGGGCACATTGGGTGCTCGATCAAACCTTCGATCTTTTCGACAAGCTGGGCGCCACCGATGAGCAGCTCGATTTCCCCGTGATCTACGCCTCCGCGCTGAATGGTTACGCGGGGGACAATCCAGATGTTCGCGAGGGCAACATGGATTATCTGTTCAAGACCGTTATCGATAAGGTGCCGCCTCCTGCGGTTAACCATGAAGGTGGTTTTCAGATGCAGATTAGTCAGTTGGACTACAACTCCTATGTCGGTGTGATCGGTATCGGACGCATCCAAAGAGGCACGATCAAAACGAATAGCCAGGTCGTCGTGGTCAATCGTGATGGGACCCAACGTTCAGCGCGACTTCTTCAAGTTTTCGGTTTTAAAGGTCTCGAGCGGGTTGAGGTGCCAGCCGCTAGCGCCGGCGATATCATCGCCTTTACGGGGATTGATGCGTTAGAAATCTCCGATACGATCTGTCACCCCGACGCCATCGAATCATTGCCGCCTTTAACGGTGGATGAACCCACGGTCAGCATGACCTTTCAGGTCAATAACTCTCCTTTAGCTGGCAAAGATGGCAAATTTGTGACCACCCGTCAGATTCGTGAGCGTCTGCAACGTGAGCTACTGCATAACGTTGCTCTCAAAGTTGAGGATACGGTCGATCCTGATAAATTTCGTGTTTCTGGACGCGGCGAGTTGCATCTTTCTATCTTGATAGAAAACATGCGCCGAGAAGGTTATGAGCTCGGCGTATCACGGCCTGAAGTCATCATCAAGGAGATTGATGGTGACACGTGTGAGCCTTTCGAATTCGTCACCATCGAGGTGGAGGAAACCAATCAAGGTGCGGTCATGGAAAAGCTGGGTGAACGCAAAGGCGATTTACTCAACATGGTTCCAGATGGTCAAGGACGCGTGCGGCTTGAGTACATGATGCCCTCACGGGGACTCATTGGCTTTCAAACCGAGTTCCTGACGGCCACGTCTGGAACCGGACTGCTCTATCACGTCTTCGACCATTACGGTCCTATGAAGAAAGGTGACATCGGTCAGCGCATCAACGGGGTTATGATCTCGATGGTTGCGGGTAAGGCTTTGGGTTACGCCCTGTTCAACCTGCAGGATCGCGGCCGCATGTTCATTGATCACGCGACCGAAGTGTATGAAGGCATGATCATCGGGATTCACTCGCGTGACAATGATCTGGTGGTCAACCCGACCAAGGCTAAACAGCTGACCAACATCCGTGCAGCCGGGACGGATGAAAATATTCTTCTGGTCCCACCTATCCGTCTAAGCCTCGAACAGGCGCTCGAATTTATCGATGATGATGAACTGGTCGAGGTGACACCAAAAACGATTCGACTTCGGAAAAAACTTCTCTTGGAGCACGAACGTAAAAAGGCGAGTCGCTCCTCTGGCGACAGCTGAATCGCATGATGTCTGGGGTCTGTCGACGTGTTTTTTGACCCCAGAAACCAAGCGCCACCTGTTACAGCCTCTGCCCATCAGAGCGTATAATTGCTCTTTTGATATTGGGTCTCCAGGTTGCTGGCCCTTTCTCCACCTGAGTTCGTCATGACGTCATTCGCTAAAGAAATTATCTCGGTCAATCTTGAAGACGAGATGCGCCAGTCCTACCTTGATTACGCGATGAGCGTCATCGTTGGAAGAGCACTCCCAGATGTGAGGGATGGTCTTAAGCCCGTGCACCGACGGGTTCTTTACGCGATGCAAGTCCTCGGTAACGAATGGAATAAGCCTTATAAAAAATCAGCGCGTGTGGTGGGTGACGTCATTGGTAAATACCACCCGCACGGAGATTCTGCGGTCTACGACACGATCGTTCGTATGGCCCAGCCTTTTTCGCTAAGGTACATGCTGGTCGACGGTCAGGGAAACTTCGGTTCGGTGGATGGTGATCCTCCCGCCGCCATGCGCTATACCGAAGTCAGGATGTCAAAGATCGCCCACGAATTGTTGGCCGATCTCGAAAAGGAGACGGTTGATTTCAACCCCAACTATGATGAATCTGAAAAAGAACCCACTGTTCTGCCGACTCGGGTTCCTAATCTGCTAATTAATGGATCTGCGGGTATCGCCGTGGGGATGGCCACTAATATCCCGCCGCATAACCTCACCGAGGTCGTCGATGCCTGTCTCTATATGATCGAGCATCCCGAGGCCACGATCGAGGAATTGATGACCCTGATACCGGGCCCTGATTTTCCAACAGCGGGCATCATCAATGGGGCCAGTGGCATTCGAGAGGCCTATCTCACCGGTCGCGGACGAATTTATCTTCGTGCTCAGTGTGAGTTCGAGGAAGATAACGGCCGCATCAGCATAATCGTCAATGAGCTTCCCTATCAGGTCAATAAAGCACGCTTGATGGAGAAGATCGCCGAATTGGCCAAAGAGGGTCGTCTTGAAGGCATTTCAGGCCTCCGCGATGAGTCTGACAAAGATGGCATGCGGATGGTGATCGAACTGAAGCGTGGCGAAGTGCCTGAGGTGATTCTTAATAATCTCTATCAGCAAACGTCGATGCAGAACGTCTTTGGCATCAATATGGTGGCGTTGATTGATGGTCGTCCCCGCTGTCTTAATCTTCGAGAAATCATCGCGGCCTTTATTAATCACCGCCGTGAGGTCGTCACCCGACGAACGCTGTATGAGCTCCGAAAGGCACGAGAAAGGGCGCATATCTTAGAAGGCCTTGCCGTAGCCCTGGCCAATATTGATGAGGTTATTGAGCGTATCAAAACCTCCCCTAATCCCCAGATTGCAAGGGAACGGTTGCTTGAAAAGCGCTGGAACCCTGGTGTTGTATCAGAGCTTCTAGCTCGTGCTGAAGATGCGGTAAGGTCACGACCTGACAGCCTCGGCCCTGAGTTCGGTCTTAACGAGGAAGGGTATCGCTTATCACACGAACAGGCACAGGCTATATTAGATCTCCGTCTCCATCGCCTGACGGGACTTGAACAAGACAAAATCATCGGAGAATACAAGGAGATTCTGACTAAAATTGATGATCTCTTAGCGATTCTCGGCAGCGATATTCGTTTGATGGAAGTGATCCGTGATGAACTGCTGCTGATCAGGGATCAGTTTGGAGATCAGCGTCGTACCCGCATTATTGAACATTATCTTGATCTCTCAAGAGCCGACCTCATCACCGAAGAAGACATGGTGGTCACGGTCTCCCATGAAGGCTATGTGAAATCTCAGCCATTAACGGCCTATCGGGCGCAACGACGCGGTGGCCGTGGGAAGTCCGCGACGACCATGAAGCAAGAGGATTTCATCGACAAGCTGATTGTGGCGAACACCCATGACACCATTCTTTGTTTCTCCAGTGTGGGTAAGGTCTATTGGTTGAAGGTGTATGAGTTGCCGGTGACCAGCCGCATTGCGCGCGGTCGTCCCTTTGTCAATCTATTGCCGCTCGAGGATAAGGAAAAAATTAACGCGATCCTCCCGATTCGAGAATTTGACGACAACCACTTTATCTTCATGGCGACCAGCGCCGGTATTGTCAAAAAAGTTGCCTTGCGAGAATTTGAGCGTCCTCGCTCAACCGGTAAAATTGCCATTGACCTCCGCCAAGATGATTATTTGGTTGATGTGGCGGTGACCGATGGACAACAACATGTGATGTTGTTCAGTAACGCCGGTAAATCTGTGTGTTTTGCCGAAGATGATGTGCGGGTCATGGGCCGCGGTGCCACTGGGGTAAGGGGGATGACGTTGCTTGATGATCAAGAGATCATTGCCCTGATCATTGGTACCGAGGGTTCTGTTCTTAATATCACTGAGAATGGTTATGGGAAACGGACAGCGCTGAGTGATTTCCCACGACACCGCCGCGGCGGTCAAGGGGTGATCGCGATTCAAACGAACGAACGCAATGGGGCCGTCGTGGCCGCTGTCTTGGTTGCGGATCATGACGAGATCATGCTGATCACCGATGCAGGGACCTTGGTACGGACCCGCGTTGAAGAAATCAGGGAGCTGGGGCGAAATACCCAAGGAGTGACCGTGATCAAGCTGAGTGCCGGTGAAAAGGTCGTCGGTGTCGATCGGATTCCATTTCTCGAGGGTGAGGACGGCGATCTCCTTGACGACGAGCCGATGGAGGAGGGTGGCGAGGGGATAGGAGATCCGGGTGCAGCGCCCGTATAATTTCTCCGCAGGTCCCTCGATGCTGCCTGCTGCGGTTCTTGAGCAGGCCCGGGATGAACTGATGGATTGGCAGGGCTCTTCACTGTCAGTCATGGAAGTGAGCCATCGCAGCCCGCCCTATCAGGGCCTCGCTCACAAGGCCGAGGCGGACCTTCGTGATTTACTAAAGGTTCCGGCCGAGTATGAGGTGTTATTCCTTCAGGGTGGCGCAACGGGGCAATTTGCCGCGGTCCCCATGAATCTGCTTCGAAAGAGGACTCGAGTTTCTTACCTAGATACCGGAATCTGGTCACAAAAAGCCATAGCAGAAGCGCGCCATTACGCTGAAGTGATTGAGGTGGCCAGCGGGCATTCTTCTGGGTATCGTGATATTCCACCTGAATTTGAATGGCAACACGATGAGGCATCGGCCTATCTCCATTACACCTCGAACGAAACCATCGGCGGGGTGCAGTTTCAACACATTCCAGATGCGTTAGGGATTCCCTTGGTTTGTGATATGTCTTCTGACCTTCTTTCAAGACCTTTGGACCTGAGTCGTTTTGGGCTCATTTATGCTGGCGCCCAGAAAAATATGGGGCCCTCTGGCATCACCGTCGTCATCGTTCGGGGTGATCTCTTGGGATCGGCAATCAGGCAAACCCCATCCATTTTCAACTATGGGATACAGGCTGCTGAGAAATCCATGTTGAACACACCGCCGACCTATGCCTGGTATCTCCTGGGCCTTGTGCTTGAATGGCTTAAACGACAAGGGGGACTCGAGGCCATTGCGGAGGTGAATCATCAAAAAGCCGATATCCTTTACCAAGCCATTGACCGATCATCGCTGTTCCATAATCCAATAGCCCACACCTGCCGCTCTCGGATGAATGTCCCTTTTTTAATCAAGAACACTGCGCTTGAATCTTCGTTCCTACGCGAAGCCAAACAACACGGATTAGTCCATCTTGAAGGGCATCGTTCGGTAGGCGGTTTTAGAGCCAGTATCTATAACGCCATGCCGCTTGAGGGCGTCAATGCGCTGGTTGATTTCATGGTCGAATTTGAGCGACGTTACGGTTGATGGACATGTTTCTGGCTTCACTTTTAATGCCCTCAGAAGGCTCTTTCCATCAAGGTGGGACGGCATGAGCGGCACGGATCATCCTGAACTCCAATCGATTCGGCTGGAGATTGATCATATTGATGATCAACTGTTAGCACTGGTCAATCGCCGCGCCCACTGTGCCAAAAAGGTTGCGGCTATTAAGACGGCCCAGGGAGAGATCGATTGTTTCCATCGACCAGAGCGGGAAGTTGAAGTCCTCAGAAGGATGATGGATAAGAATGAAGGGCCCTTGAGCCGGCAAACCATAGGTCGTTTTTTTAGGGAGCTCATGTCGGAATGTCTGGCGCTTGAAAAACCCTTAGTTGTTGCTTTTCTTGGGCCTCAGGGGACGTTTACTCAACAAGCGGCCTATCGCCATTTTGGACAGGCGATAAATACAACGCCGACGACCACCATTGAAGATATCTTCAAGTTGGTAGAGAGCGGTGCCTGTCAGTACGGAGTGGTCCCGGTTGAAAATTCGACGGATGGCGTGATCACCCATACTCTGGATAGTTTATTGCACTCATCGCTGGTCATCACCGGTGAAGTCAGTCTTAGAATTCACCATAATCTGATGTCAAGCCATGAACGGCTTGATGCGATCGAAGTGGTCTACTCCCATCAGCAATCACTGGCTCAATGCCGGCAATGGCTCGATCGATATCTCCCCAACACACCGCGGACCCCGGTCAGCAGCAATGCCGAAGCAGCTCGCCTAGCGGGTCAGCAGGATCATGCCGCGGCGATTGCAGGGGAGGTCGCTGCCGATCTTTATGGTCTCCATATTCTTGAGCGGGATATTGAGGATGAGCCTGACAATACAACGCGGTTTTTGGTGTTAGGACGGAACCCGGTGGGTTCCACAGGGACGGATAAAACCTCGCTTCTCCTCACGCTTCAAAATGATCCTGGCGCCCTTTATGGGGTACTTGAGCCTTTCGCCCGCCATGGCATCAGCATGAGTAAAATTGAATCACGGCCTTCACGTAAAGTAGCTTGGGATTATGTTTTTTTCGTGGATGTGGAAGGCCATCTTCAGGATGAATCATTGGCCAAGGCCCTTAAGGAAGTCGGTGAGCACGTGACGCTCCTTAAGATCCTCGGTTCTTACCCCAGAGCCATTGTCTGAACAACTGGATTTCACACATGGATTTTATCGACCTCGCCGTTCCTGCTGTCCGCCTACTGGTCCCTTATACCCCAGGAAAACCCATTTCTGAGCTTAAACGAGAGATGGGCCTCTCCTCAATTGTCAAATTAGCATCCAATGAGAATCCACTGGGCCCGAGCCCGCGAGCCCTCGCGGCCATCCAAGGGCTTATACAGGACCTCCACCTTTATCCTGATGGCAGTGGATTTGGGCTTAAATCAGCGATCTCGGCCCGTTGTGGTGTTGATCCTGGCTCTATCACCCTTGGTAATGGGTCTAACGATGTGCTTGATATTGTGGCAAGGACCTTCCTTGGGACAGGGGTTTCAGCGGTCTTTTCAGAACACGCTTTTGAGGTGTATTCCATCGTCACTCAGGCGGTGGGCGCCCGTTCCCTTATCGCCAAAGCGCATGACGGATCTCATGGACCCCGCTATGGACATGATCTAGATGCCTTCCGAGCAGCCATCCAAGACGACACGAGGGTCGTCTTTATAGCCAACCCCAATAATCCGACCGGTACGTTTCTAAAGCGGTTGGAATTGGCTTCCTTTCTCAGCGATGTCCCTCGGCATATCCTCATTGTGATAGATGAGGCTTACTTTGAATATGTAGAAGACCCAGACTATCCCAATGCCCTCGATTGGCTTTCAGAGTATCCCAATCTCGTGGTAAGTCGGACTTTCTCTAAGGCCTATGGTCTTGCCGGCCTCCGGGTAGGCTATGCCCTCTCACATCCCGACGTGGCAGCCTTGATGAATCGAGTTCGCCAACCGTTTAATGTGAACAGTTTGGCGCTGATGGCCGCTGAAGCTGCGCTCGGCGACGAGGCCCATCTTGAGAATACGGTGACACTCAATCGTTTGGGCCTTAAGACCGTCAGTGAAGTGCTCATGGGCCGTGGGTTTGAGGTGATTTCTTCAGTGGGTAACTTTGTGACATTTGATCTTGGCATCCCCGCAGCCCCCATCTATCTTTCGCTACTCCATGCCGGTGTCATTGTGAGGCCGATTGCTAATTATGGGCTTCCGAACCATCTTCGGGTTTCTCTTGGGACGCCTGATGAGAATCAGTTGTTTTTAGAGGCTCTGGATCAAGTGATGCCTCGATGATTACACGTCTTTGCATCATTGGCGTTGGACTCATTGGGGGTTCTCTAGGGCTTGCGCTCAAAGAGGCTGGCAAGGTCGGTGAAGTTGTCGGGGTTGATCAGGATCCAGACAATCTCGAGGATGCTCTCCGGTTGGGACTCATTGATCGGGGTGAAATGGATGTGGTTCAGGGCGTTATGGGGGCCGACATCGTGGTCTTTGCAGCGCCCGTTGGGGCGTTGCCGTTCATTTTCAGGAGCCTTCAGCCCGTTTGGGATTCTGAAGTCGTCTATACCGATACCGGTAGCACTAAAGGGGATGTGATCGCCAATTTGGTGGAGGTTTTTGGTGGTGTTCCTAAAAACTTCATACCAGGTCACCCCATTGCAGGCGCCGAGCGCTCTGGCGCACGCTCTGCTTCCGGTGATCTTTTCAAAGGACGTCGGGTCATCCTGACCCCGCTAGCCACGGCGTCTTCCAAGGCCCTCCAAACGGTTGAAAATTTGTGGCACCTCGTCGGTTCACAGGTCCATGAGATGGAGCCTGTGCACCATGATCAAGTTCTGGCGGCTACGAGCCACCTCCCGCATGTTCTCGCTTTTGTTTTGACCGCGATGCTCGGTCGGAAGGACGAAAAACAAGACATCTTTCAGTATGCCGCTGGCGGCTTCAGGGACTTTACTAGGATCGCATCAAGTGACCCTAAGATGTGGCTGGACATTTGTTTTGCTAATCGCGATGAAATTATCTCGCTCATCGAGGCCTATCGTGATGCGCTCGGTGATACCGCCGACTATCTCAAAAATGGGGATGCTGAGCCTTTATTGAAACTCTTTCAAGATGCCCGCGCGGCTCGTCAACGCTTTATCGATCAAGTGGAAAAATAAGTATGCAGCACAATAAGACCACCTTTGAGGTTCAACCTGGCGGCACTCTTCAGGGGGAAGCACGTGTACCGGGTGATAAGTCCATTTCTCACCGATCTATCATGCTCGGATCGATTGCCGAAGGGATCACCGAGGTGACGGGATTTCTAGAAGCTGAAGACTGTCTCTCGACGATGGAGTCTTTCAAGGCGATGGGGGTCTCCATTGAAGGCCCAAAGGCGGGTCGGGTCACCATCACGGGCGTTGGCCTTCATGGTCTCAAAGACCCGCAAAAACCCCTCTATCTCGGCAATTCTGGTACTTCGATGCGTCTTCTCTCGGGCCTCCTTGCAGGTCAAGCCTTTGATGTGGTTCTGACCGGTGATGAATCGCTCTCTAAGCGTCCAATGAAGCGAGTCACGGATCCCTTGCGCCAGATGGGAGCCGCCATCGATACCACTGACGACGGAACGTCCCCCATCAACATTCATGGCGGGGTCGCTCTTAAAGGGATTCATTATGAAATGCCGGTCGCCAGTGCGCAGGTGAAATCCTGTCTTCTGCTTGCAGGTCTTTATGCCAAAGGGACCACATCCGTTCACGAGCCTGCACCCACCCGAGACCATACCGAGCGAATGCTGTCGGGCTTTGGCTATCCTGTCACGCGCGAAGGGCAAACGGTCTCCGTGCAATCAGGCGGGACGCTAAAAGCGTGTTCTATTGATGTTCCAAGTGACATTTCATCTGCGGCATTTTTCATGGTGGGCGCTTCCATTGCGCGGGATGCTGATGTCACCCTGTTGCATGTTGGCATGAATCCGACGCGGACCGGCGTCATCGACATTTTGAAATTGATGGGTGCCCAGATTGACATTATCAATACCCGAGTCGTCGGTGGGGAGCCTGTGGCTGATCTTCGCATCAGATCCAGCGCCCTTCGGGGAGTGGCTATACCGGAAGAGTTGGTGCCACTTGCCATTGACGAGTTTCCGGTGTTGTTTGTGGCTGCTGCGTGTGCCGAAGGACAAACGATACTGACCGGAGCTGAGGAGTTGAGGGTCAAAGAAAGTGACCGGATCCAAGTGATGGCGGATGGCCTCAAGATCTTGGGTATCGATGCGACGCCGACGCCTGATGGCATGGCAGTGATTGGGGGTCCTCTCGGCGGGGGTGTGGTTGAATCCCACGGTGATCACCGGATTGCCATGGCTTTTTCAATCGCAGGACTTCGTGCCAGTGGACCCATCACCATTCATGATTGCGCTCCTGTCAATACATCATTCCCCACCTTTGTGACACTGGCCCATCGCTTGGGGCTTAAGATAAAGGCGCACAAGGGCGATGCTGCATGACCATGACACCCCCTGTCCTGACCATTGATGGCCCTAGCGGTTCCGGCAAAGGGACGGTGAGTCGCGCGGTTGCAAAGGCGTTGGGTTGGCATTTTCTCGACAGTGGGGCGATTTATCGCTCCTTAGCCTTTGCGGCCCTTCAGTCCAGCATGCGCCTCGATGATGAGGCATCTTTGGCTGAACTTGCTGTGTCCATGGACCTTGTCTTTAGCGCTGATGACCCACCTCAAGTGTTGCTAGATGGCATCGATATAGCCCTTCAGATTGGTACCGAAACGGTCGGCAATGCCGCCTCTTGCGTGGCACAGATCAAGGGAGTCCGCGAGGCACTTCTTCAAAAACAGCTGAGCTTCAAAAAACCCCCAGGTTTAGTAGCCGATGGTCGAGATATGGGCTCTGTCGTATTTAAAGAGGCCCCTTTCAAAGTATTCTTGACAGCGAGTGCTGAGGTTCGAGCTAAACGGCGGCTTATTCAGTTGAAGGATAATGGTCATGATGTTAATCTTAACGGCTTGATTTCGGAGATCGAGCAGCGAGACCGTCGCGACCTTGAACGCACCGAAGCTCCGCTCGTTAGGGCAGAGGGTGCGGTGCTCATTGATTCATCTGACCTGTCGATTGACGAGGTCATTCGTCAGGTGATGAAGGTGGTCCAATCTGACCTCGATGAATGAAATCATTCACCACCAGTCTATCTGGTATTTTTTACAATAAAAGTCGTCTTGTTTCCCCGTGAAACCTGATGCATTCTGAAGATTGATATGAGCGAGAGCTTTGCTGAACTGTTTGAACAGAGTCTGGCCCAGGCCGAAATGCGTCCTGGAAGCATCATCCGTGGCATCGTCATTGATATTGGCGCCGACGTCGTGGTGGTTAATGCAGGCCTGAAGTCGGAAGGTGTCGTGCCGAAGTGGCAGTTCCTAGATGCTGACGGACAAATTGAAGTCAGTATCGGTGACACGGTCGAATGTACCCTTGAGCTATTGGAAGACGGCCTCGGTGCAACCCTGTTATCCCGCGATAAGGCAAAGCGACTCAAGGCTTGGACCGATCTTGAAGATGCTCATGAAAAGAATGAAACAGTGGTGGGTCGCCTCACTGGAAAAGTTCGTGGTGGATTCACTGTGGCCATCGGCGCTTTAAGAGCCTTCCTCCCAGGTTCTCTTGTCGATGTTCGTCCCGTTCGCGATACCGGTTACCTCGAAGGGCGCGATCTCGAATTCAAAGTGATCAAAATCGATCAAAAGCGTAACAATGTGGTGTTGTCACGCCGTGCCGTGGTCGAATCAGAATTTAGTGCAGAGAAGGAAGCGCTCCTTGAGAATCTCAAGGAAGGCGCGATCGTGGCGGGTGTGGTCAAGAATCTTACCGATTACGGTGCCTTTATTGACTTGGGTGGGGTTGATGGCTTGCTGCATATCACCGATATGGCTTGGAAGCGTGTACGCCATCCTTCAGAAGCCGTTGAAATTGGCCAGGAAATCCAGGTCAAGGTTCTGAAGTACGACCAAGAAAAAAATCGTGTCTCCCTCGGCCTCAAGCAGTTGGGCGAAGATCCATGGCTTAATATTGCCCGTCGTTACCCAGCCAATACCCGCTTGTATGGCAAGGTCAGCAACCTGACGGACTACGGCTGCTTTGTTGAGCTTGAAGAGGGCGTTGAAGGTTTGGTCCACGTCTCTGAAATGGACTGGACCAATAAGAACGTCAACCCCTCAAAGCTTGTCCAATTGGGCGATGAATGTGAAGTTATGGTGCTCGACATTGACGAAGAGCGTCGCCGTATTTCCCTCGGCATGAAGCAGTGCAAGACGAATCCTTGGGATGAGTTTGGGACCACCCATAATAAGGGTGACAAGATCAGTGGCACCATCAAGTCCATCACTGACTTTGGAGTCTTCATTGGCCTTGATGGCAACATCGACGGTCTGGTGCATCTCTCCGATATTTCCTGGAACGTTCCAGGGGAAGAAGCGATTCGGAACTATAAAAAGGGTGACGAGGTTGAAACGGTCATTCTGGCGATTGACCCTGAGCGCGAGCGGATCTCGCTCGGGATTAAACAGTTAGAGCAGGATCCCTTCCAGAACTATCTCGCGACCCATGAAAAGGGTGATCTGGTCAATGGTGTCGTCAAGGAAGTCGATGCGAAGGGTGCGGTCATTACCCTCGCGGATAGCGTTGAAGGTTACTTGCGTGCTTCTGAATTATCGCGTGATCGCATTGAAGATGCGCGCACCCAATTGAACGTGGGTGATGAAATTGAAGCGAAGTTCATGGGCGTTGATAAGAAGAGCAAGTCTATTACGCTCTCGGTCAAGGCAAAGGACCAGGCCGAAGAGGTTGAAGCCATGAAGGGTTACACCCAGGCTGCCTCCTCAGCCACGCCGACCCTTGGAGATATCTTCAAGGAGCAGATGGAAAATAAGTAATCCTTGCAATCCCTAGTGAGTCTTCATCACCAGGGACCTGATGGTGTGAGCATGACAAAGTCCGATCTCATTCAGATCCTGAGTGCCCGATTTGCACACTTGCCTGCTCGCGACATCGAGGCCGCGGTCAAGGGCGTGGTTGAACATATGGTAGAGACCCTTTCAAAGGGCGGCCGGATAGAAATTAGGGGGTTTGGGAGCTTTTCGGTGCGTTTTAGGGCGCCCCGGATTGGACGGAATCCAAAGACAGGAACCAAGGTAGAACTTGATTCTAAATATGTCCCTCATTTCAAACCGGGTAAAGATCTAAAGGACAAGGTCAACCAAAGCTGAATTGGATCCCACCAACCGCCAGCGACGGCGATCAAAAGAGCCATGCAGGATCCCTTTATAGGGTGTCGGCATGGCTTTTTTTTAGCCGAATGGGCATCATGACACTCCATAGCACTTCATCTCAATGGGTTGGCCCATTGAGATGAAGGCTCATCCATTTTATTCACTCACCCACCGTGGCATCCTCGCATGCAGGTTCAGGCCTTAATCGCGCTCCTTCTCCCGCTTGCTGCCGCCTCTGGGTGGTATACAGCGCGAAAGCATTATCAGAAAAAATTTCTAGAAGAACACGTTCATCCTTTAACTCAAGCCTATCGCCGTGGCCTCAACTATCTACTTGATGATAAGACCGACAAAGCCATTGCCGCCGTCGGGCAGATTCTGGAGCAAGATGATGAATCCCTTGAAGTTCAAATTGCGTTTGGCAATCTGTTTCGGCGAAGGGGAGATGTCGAGCGGGCGATTGAGATCCATACCAGACTGAGGGCGACAGTAGGGCTGACCGAATCTCAGCGGGCGCGGGCTGATTTTGAATTAGCCCTTGATTACCTTCGTGCTGGACTTTACGACCGATCAGAATCCCTCTTGCTTTCTTTGGTCGAGACCAAAACTCATGGAAAGCCTGCGCTGCAACAACTGATGTTGATCTATCAACAACAAAAGGAATGGCAAAAAGCGATTGATTGCATTATTCCTCTTCGCCGCGTGATGAAACCGAAGCATGGCGAGACGGCGGCACATTTTTTCTGTGAGTTGGCCGAGGAGGCCATGAGCTATCATCGACTCAAAGACTCTCGAGACTACCTCGCTCAGGCGCTGAAGGATGATCCGAATTCCGTTCGGGCGACGATCGCTAAGGGCCGTCTTGAGCTTGGAAATGGGGAATATCGTCAAGCTTATGAGAGCTTTCAAAGCCTTGAAAGTCAGAATCCCATCTTCCTTTCCGTCGTCTTACCACATATCCGCCTTTGCTCCGAACGCTTGGGACAGGAGCGGGAATTGATGGATTACCTTGACTACTTATATCAAAGTTACGGGCTTGTCTCCGCCGCGGTTGAATGTGCGATTAGGTTGCGCCAGCGAGATGGCATTGCCGCAGCCATTGACTACTTAATTCCTATCCTTGAAAAAACGCCAGACTCTCTGGCCATCAGCCATGCGCTCTCGATGCTATCGGAAGATCATCATCACGGCTCACAAAAAATGCGCCGGCTCAGCGCGTTGCTGAAGGAGATCATGGAGGGGGGGCAGCAGTTTTGTTGTGATCACTGTGGTTTCGGATCATCACAGATCTATTGGCGTTGCCCCTCTTGCCAATATTGGGGATCGGTCAGACCGACAGGACCCTTTTCAGCCTTGGATGTGCAGGAAATTGAATCCAATAAGTCCCATTAAGTACTGTTCATTGGCATCGCCGAGCGCTAGCATAAGGGTCCGTATGATGTTCGCTTCTTAATAACAAAGCCTTCTAGACGAAGACAACGCCATGAAAAAAACTGTTACCAAAGCCGTCTTTCCTGTTGCAGGTCTTGGCACCCGCTTTCTGCCAGCGACTAAGGCCAGCCCAAAAGAGATGCTGCCGATTGTCGATAAACCGCTCATTCAGTATGCTGTAGAAGAAGCGGTGGCTGCCGGTATCAATACCTTGGTGTTTGTCACCAGTCGGACTAAAAGAACCATCGAAGATCATTTCGATAAGGCCTACGAACTTGAAACCGAACTGGGTTTAAGGGGTAAAACCGATGTCCTTGAAAGCTTAAGAAGCATTCTTCCAGCGCATGTCACTTGCGTTTACATCCGTCAGGCTGAGGCGCTCGGTTTAGGCCATGCCGTCAATTGCGCTGCCGATGTCATCGGCGATGAACCTTTTGCTGTCATTCTTGCAGATGATATGGTGGATGATGGCGATCGTGGCTGTATGAAACAGATGGTGGACATCTACAATGAATGGCAGTGTTCGGTCCTAGCGACTGAGCCTGTCGATCCCTCAGAAACAGGGAGTTATGGGATCGTCAAGGCAGATCCTATTGGGCCACGGCTTGCCAAACTGAATGCGATCGTAGAAAAACCCAAACCTGAAGTTGCCCCTTCAAACCAGGCGGTGATTGGTCGCTATATCCTGACACCGGGTATCTTTAAACGATTGGATAAGGTGACCCGAGGTGCAGGCGGTGAAATCCAATTGACCGACGCTATTGCCATGTTGCTGGCTGAAGAATCGGTTTTATCCTATGCGTTTGAAGGGAAACGCTATGACTGTGGTTCAAAGCTTGGCTATCTGACCGCGACGGTGGAGCAGGCACTGAAGCATCCCGAGGTGAGTCAATCCTTTAGGGCTTATCTCAAGACCTTGTCCATCTAAAGAGAGGATATTGCCGCCCTTAAGGCCTTCACACAGGGCGGCTATCTCCGCGTCCTCATAGAGAACGTGGGGCATGCTTTTCAGGTGAGAACTTCTTGAAAGCGTTCCATAGCCTTCTCCAGTTGTGCCATGCTGGTCGCAATGGAAAGGCGGACGTGTCCTGGGGCACCAAACGCGGAACCTGGCACCACCGCAACCCCCCCTTTCTCAATCAGATACTCTGATAAATCAAGATCGTTGTCGATGCCTTGGAGGCGCCTGATAGCCTCCCGCATGTCAGGCAGGACGTAGAAAGTCCCATCCGTTTTGAGGCAATCCACCCCAGGGAGCTGATTGAGGGCCGCAACGACAAAGTCGTGGCGTTCTTTGAAAGCCTTGACCATGTCTTGAATGAAACCCTGATCTCCATTAAGGGCTGCTTCTGCAGCGACCTGAGAGATTGAGGTTGGATTCGATGTGCTTTGAGATTGGATGTTGGTCATCGCTTCAATCAGCCAGCGAGGCCCTCCCGCATAACCAATGCGCCAACCGGTCATCGAATAGGCCTTCGAAACCCCATTAAGCACTATGGTGCGTTCAACGAAGTCTTGATTGGCGTTAAGGATATTTACAAAGTGCCCTGCATCCCAAAGGACGTGCTCGTACATGTCATCCGTCGCAATAAGGATGTTAGGGTGTCGTCGAAGCACATCACCAAGCGCTTTTAGTTCTTCCTCGCTGTAAGCCATTCCGCTGGGGTTTGAAGGGCTATTGATGACGAATAGCTTAGTTTTGGTGGAGATGGCAGACTCTAACTGACTCGGCGTGATCTTGAATTGTTGTGATTGCGGTGCCTCAATGATGACGGGGACGGCATCGGCCAATAACACCATATCCGGGTACGATACCCAATAGGGTGCCGGAATAATGACTTCATCGCCCGGATTCAAGAAGGCTTGAGCCAAATTGAAGAAGCTTTGTTTGCCCCCACACGATACAAGGACCTGTTGCGGCGTATAGTCAAATCCATTTTCACGCTTGAATTTGTCAACGATGGCTTTCTTAAGCCCTTGCGTACCATCGACCGCGGTATATTTGGTGAAACCCGCCTGGATCGCCTTGATGGCCGCTTCCTTGATGTGATCAGGTGTATCAAAATCTGGTTCACCCGCGCCAAGCCCGATAATATCCATCCCCGCGGCCCGCATGGCAGCAGCCCGCGCTGTGACGGCGAGGGTCGGTGAAGGCTTGATCGATTGCACGCGATTCGACAGTAACTTATTCATGGGCTCTGCTGTATGACGAGTGGGGGGGTGATGAACGTTATCGAGTGGTTCGTCTCAAGGAATCCTCTCCCTCTATAAGGGCGGGTTGCCGGTGCCCTCCAAGGGGGGGATCAGTCGTGACCCATCGCATTTTAACAAAGAAGTTTCAGGCAGGACGTGATGGATACTGAACTCGCCGAATATCAGCAGCATACTCCCCAGAAAGGGAAGCCTTTCACCTTGAAAAAACTCTTTGAACCCGCGGGCGATCAACCTCAGGCGATCCGTCAGTTGATTGAAGGCCTTCATGATGGTTTGGTTCATCAGACCCTGCTTGGGGTCACAGGCTCTGGCAAGACATTTACCATCGCCAATGTGATTGCCGAGGAACAGCGTCCTACATTAATACTCGCCCCTAACAAAACGCTCGCTGCCCAGCTCTACGGGGAGATGAAAGACTTCTTTCCAGATAATGCCGTCGAATATTTTGTTTCATACTACGATTATTATCAGCCAGAAGCCTATGTCCCCTCCTCGGACACCTATATCCAGAAGGACGCATCGCTGAATGAACACATTGAACAAATGAGACTGTCAGCGACCAAAGCCTTGATTGAACGCCGGGATACCATCATCGTCGCCACCGTGTCCGCCATCTATGGTTTGGGTGAGCCGGCGTCCTATTTCAGCATGGTGCTGCATCTTGTTCGCGGCGATCTCATTAGCCAAAGAACCTTACTTCGCCGTTTGACCGAGCTTCAATACACCCGGAATGATATAGAGCTCCGCAGAACCACCTATCGCGTCAAGGGCGAGGTGATTGATGTTTTCCCAGCGGAGTCTGATCGTGAGGCCCTAAGGATTGAGCTCTTTGATGATGAGATCGAAAGGCTTTCATTGTTTGATCCTTTGACTGGTGAAATCCTCCATCGCATCGCCCGTTACACGGTGTACCCGAAGACCCACTACGTTACCCCACGTGAACGTATTCTTAAAGCCATTGATCAGATCAAAGTAGATCTTCGGCAACGTCTTAATGAACTCCGCGATCAACATAAACTGGTCGAAGCTCAGCGTCTTGAGCAGCGCACCCTATTTGACCTTGAAATCATGGCGGAGGTCGGGTACTGCTCTGGCATTGAAAATTATTCGCGCTATTTATCAGCGCGCGAACCGGGTGAAGCACCCCCGACACTGTTTGATTATCTCCCTCAAGAGGCGTTATTGGTGGTTGATGAAAGTCATGTCACGATTCCTCAATTGGGCGCGATGTATAAGGGAGATCGCTCACGCAAAGAGACGCTCGTCAATTATGGCTTTCGCTTACCCTCGGCCCTTGATAATCGGCCGCTTCAATTTGAAGAGTTTGAAGCACGCTCACCCCAGCGTATTTATATTTCAGCCACTCCGGGGCCTTACGAACTCAAACATTCTGGCGCCATTGTGGAGCAGGTTGTCAGACCTACTGGACTTTTGGATCCCCGGGTTGAAATCCGTCCTGTGGCTTCGCAGATAGAAGATCTCCTTCGAGAAATCAAGATCCGGACGCAGCTTAACGAGCGGGTCCTCGTCACCACGCTCACCAAACGGATGGCTGAGGATCTGACGGAATATCTCTATGAGAGGGATATTGCGGTTCGCTATCTTCACTCTGACGTTGACACCGTTGAACGCGTTGAAATTATCCGGGATCTGAGGCTTGGGAAATTCGATGTGGTGGTCGGCATCAATCTCCTTCGGGAAGGGCTTGACCTTCCCGAAGTGTCTCTCGTTGCTATTCTCGATGCCGATAAGGAAGGGTTCCTTCGGTCAACCTCTTCTCTCATTCAGACCATAGGAAGGGCAGCAAGAAATCTTCGTGGTAAAGCTATACTTTACGCTGACAGGATCACCGGCTCTATCCAGAACGCCATCGATGAAACCGATCGCCGACGAGCAAAGCAAGAGGCTTATAACCTGGCTACGGGGCAATCCCCTCGCGGCATCATAAAAGCGGTTAATGATATTTTAGAGGTCACTATTCCAGGTGCTGGATCGCCTTCCATAGGACGCCGCAGTAAAAAGACGAGCAACCATCCTTCAGGAGAATATCAACCAAGATCCATGGAAGAAGCCCTTAAAATGATCGGGCAATTGGAGAACCGTATGTATGCGGCATCTCGGGAACTAGAATTTGAAGAGGCTGCGCGGCTCCGAGATGAAATTCAGAAGATCAGGCAACTTGAATGCATGAGCTAAGCTGAAGCTAAGCCATTTTGATTCAACCCCCCCAAACAACAGTGGTTTGGTTAAGTCTGAAAATAGTCTATTCCATCCAACAAGCATCAAAAGCCATGAAGTGTTCTACCGCTTAAGGTCTGCTCCTGTCATAATCATTTCATGTCTGCTCCTAACCATCAGGGGATGACGTCTTCGTCGAAAGGGGAGTCGATTCGTGGCCATATCAACCCAACATGCAAAGAAGATTCAACATGCCTTGATGCTGAATCTACATCAACCGCATGGCAATCTTGAACAGCTTCTTATCGAGAAGCCTTGGGAGGCGCGAGATATTCTTTATGCCTACGACCGTATTTCAAGGTCCTTGTGGCCACATGAAGACATCGCAAAAATTCACTTAACCCTCTCTGGGAGCCTCCTTAAAACCTTATCAAGCCCCTCTTTTCAGGAGTCTGTGTATGGGATCGTTGATTGTGGATCGTTGCTTTGGCATCTCCAGAATGAAAGGATTATCCATATTTTAGGTACGGCCTTTTACCACCCCATACTTCCTCTCATTCCTGAGACCGACTGGGAAGCACAGATTCACCGCTGGCAGCTTATGGGGCGACATCTTTTTCAAAGAGAGACCTTCCAGGGATTTTGGCCACCAGAATTAGGCTTTTCTATGGAGATGATTCCCTACCTGGTCCGGCAGGGTTATCGCTATGTGGTGGTCGATAGCGAACACATCGTCCCCTTAACGGCCATGAATGATGCGGATCGCTGTTATAGGCCTCATTGGGCCCGATTTAATGGTGCGTCGATCATCGTCATCCCGCGTGATCGTTCTTTGTCTGAATCGCTCGCCGCCGGGATGAACTATCGTGATTTTGAGCAGGAGGTCATAGCGAAGACCTTGAGTTGTTCACAGACGCCATTAGTCCTCACCGCCTGTGATGCTGAAAACGGGGCCTGGTTCAGGAATAGCAACGCCGAGGATAATTTTTGGGGTGGGTTTTATGCGTCTCTTCTTGTTACTGCACGCGCATCCGGCCCCATCCAACCGGTCCACCTTCATGACGCGCTGGACCAAGAAGATTTATTGGGTGAAGTCGAGGTGACTTCTGGGGCTTGGAATGTGGACGCGAATGATCAGTCAGGTTTTGGGCGCTGGACAGCGACACCCGCACAGCAATCAACGCTTGACCGCCTGAAGAGAGTCAGCCATGCCCTTCATCTGGCCTTGCAAGAGGGGGGGCTCCGGGAAATGGGCGGTCAGGAGATAGATGCCTTGGAGGATGCGCATGATCATCTCTTGCGCGCTGAAACGAGCTGTAATTTCTACTGGGGTGATGATTGGGTCGCGCGTGCTCACCGCGACTTGGATGCGACTGAGACAACGCTGCATAAATTTTGCGCTAAAAAATATCTGATCGATGCTGATCCTGGTTGGTTTATCGGCGCTTAACCTCGTCTTTTGGCACTTCAATCAATTCCATCACATTGCCATCTGGATCCCTCACGAAGACCACGGGGCGACCTGATCGGCTTGGCGTCAGATCGATACCCCAGGCGTTGGCTTTTAGTTGCACATTCGTAAGATCATCGATATGGAGTGCCATGTGGGGCTGCTGTCCGGGATAGCCCATCGCCTCATCGCCTTTGCTCTCCCCTTTGGCGACGATGAGATGAATCTGTTGTTGCCCCGCGGTGTACCAAACCCCATCAAAGGGTTTGTCTGGTCGCTGAACCAGTGCTGTCAGACCTAAAAAACCTTCATAGAACATTCGTGCAGTTTCAAGCGAAGAGACGGTGATCGAGATGTGATGGATTCCAAGAATGGTCATGAATCCCCCCCCTTGAACCCATCATGCAGGTGAAGACTGCCTTCTTCATTGAATTTCTCCTTAAGGAAGCGGCCGTGAATCAAAAGGCCTTTGGCATCTTCTGAAAAGAGACTTCTTGAGAAATCATGAAGTGTACGATCGAGCAGTGTGAGTTGATCAAGCAACTGGGTCTTTGCGGTCCCTCCCATCCGAATGGGCGCCGTTCGAGCGAGAGATTCTGGAAGTTTAAGATATTCCTGCAGGGTGTCCGGGAGGTAAACAAACGCAATCTTCTGAATATCATGTGGCCGCGTATCGAGAAGATCACTTTGGTAGTGATCTAGCCTTGAAAAGAGGAACCTCAAGCTTTCCTCAATTCGGCTCAATAAGGGTTCCACCTCGATCAAATCCCTCTCTTTTATGGCTGTTTTCAAAGGTTTGATTCGGTTTTTCCAATCTAAAAAGGTCGGATGGGGAGGTTCATCACCCTTGGCTATCGACGATAGAAAGGCCTTATCCACCATGAGCAAGGAGGCTTCATCAAATTGGCGCTGGGTCTCATGGAGCTGATGGACTAACCGTTGCGCTAGAGGCTCCCGATCAAGCCGCCTAAAATCTTCTGCTGGAATTTGATTGATCCTTTTCAGCAAGACGTCAAACGCTTTAACGTTTGCCGCGGATTGCGTCAATAGAGCGGTTCCTGTAGTTTGTTTCTCCATCTCCGGCATTAACAGTTTGATCGAATCAAACGCCGTATTAACAAGGTCGCCGAGCCAGGGCTCATGCATTTTTTGGGTGATCAAAACTTCTCGGCGGAGTCCTTTCAGTAAGCGCCGTCCCGTGCTGGAAATATTGGGAATTGGCGTTTCCTTGGCCGAGGGGACCGCGATCCAGAGGAGGAGATAAATCCATAAGCCAAGGCCGCCAAATAGGAGCGAAAAAAGAAATAGAAACCTCAACAGATTTCGATCCCAGCCCGTATAATCTTCGAGTCCTGCACAAACGCCGGCAATCCGTCGACGCTGACGATGACGCCTAAAAGAACGCCCTCTTGGATGGGGACGACGGATCGGAAGAATCGGTTCGCTCATGCCACATTCTATCCTCTCAGTAGCGCTTCCTCTACGTAGACTCTCGTTAAATCTTGGTGAAGCTTCAGACGATTCTCGAACAAGGCCTTTTTAGGCGATCGATGGAAGAAAGACTTTCGGCGTTGTCGTTGCTGAAGGCCCACATCGATGCGCCGTCGCTCGACTGGACCCTCACCGGTGACCCTCATCCCGCCACTGTCGTGTTATTTCCTGAGCATCCGATCCTGGTTGAACCGCGTGATTTGGCTAAGCGGTCTCTCGCAACAACTCAAGGACGCATTGCGCTTCTCCATGCGGTGGCTCATATCGAATTCACAGCGATTGCACTTGCGCTCGATATGGCATACCGATTTCGATCATTGGGGCCACATTTTTGTCGTGATTGGTGTGTGGTGGCCTTGGATGAAACGAGGCACTTTCAGGCGCTACAAGATCGCCTTCAACACTTGGGATCCTATTATGGTGCCTTACCCGCCCACCGAGGACTTTGGGAATTGGCTGAGCAGACGGGGAGTGACCTTCTGGCACGATTAGCACTGGTGCCAAGGTTCATGGAGGCGCGCGGACTCGATGTTACCCCGGGCATGATTCACAAGTGTCGGGGCGTAGGGGATGTTGAAACCGTGGCGATTCTTGAGATGATTCTTGAAGAAGAAGTCGAACATGTAAGGCTAGGCAGCTACTGGTTTCGTGAAGTCGCCTTGGCGCGTGGTCTTGATCCTCAATCAACTTACTTTGAATTGATTCATCGTTTTATTCAAGGAGGCGTCCGTGGCCCCTTTAATCTAAAGGCCCGAAGAGACGCAGGCTTCAGTGAGGAAGAGCTCAGCATTCTGAGCCAACTAGCCGACTAAGAAAGGGTCTTATCAGGAGGATCGCCGATCACTTCTTGATGTCTTGATCCTTCAGAATAGACCCAGACCGACGCCGATTCGGTCCACTCAGGAAGCACTAATCGTTCGGCTTCACCGCCTGGAAGATGAATCAAATGGATCTGAGGTCGGTGGGTATGGCCATGAATCAAGCGGAAGACTTCAGCGTCTTCGAGGGCGTTGAAGACGGCGTCTTGATTAACATCCATGATCTCCATTGTTTTACCTTGCTTGTCGAGACCGCTTTTGAAGCGATACCAGCGAGCATAGAGTTTTCTCATCCAAAGCGGCTTACCGAGTGCATAGGACCGCCACTCTGGGGTGCGGACCCGGATTCTCGCCGCTTGGTAGCTCAAATCATCGGTACACAAAAGATCCCCGTGCATCAAGAGTGTCGGCGTGCCATAGAGATCTATGATGGTCATATCTCCCAACAGTTCGACACCCGTTTCGCGGCTAAAGTCTTCACCGACTAAAAAATCACGGTTCCCTGACTGAAAATAAACCGCTGTCCCTTGATCAGTCAGTGTTTTCAAGGCTTTTTTTACAGCGCCAAAGGGAAAGGACTGATCATCATCGCCAAGATAGGCGTCAAACAGATCACCGAGAATGAACAGCCGCTCGACGGATGCGGCGCGGGTATTGAGAAACGACAGGAAACGCTGGACTTTGAATGGCTCGCTGGCCTTAAGATGAAGGTCCGAAATAAAAAGAGTTTCCTGCCGCATCAGCTGATGGTGGGTTCTAGTGGGCTTCGACGACAACCGCCTTATTGATGATAATCGGGGTTTGGGGCACATCGGTTGGCATCGGCCCGCCACTGCCGGTGGGGATCGCGGTCATTTTATCGACGACGTCCATCCCTGAGATGACTTCACCAAACACCGCATAGCCCCAGCCTTGAGACGTTTTGCTCTTGAAGTCAAGAAACGCATTATTCGAATCATTAATAAAGAACTGAGCCGTGGCTGAATCAGGATCTGAGGTCCTCGCCATGGCAATAGTGCCCCGCTTATTCAGAAGACCATTATCCGCCTCGTTTTTAATCGATGCTTTGGTGTTCTTTTGCTGCCATTGTTCGGTGAAACCACCCCCTTGAACCATGAAGCCCTTGATGACCCGATGGAAGATGGTGCCGTTATAATGGCCATCTTTGACATAAGAAAGAAAGTTTTCAACCGACAAGGGGGCTTTGACGGCATCAAGTCGAATGACAATGTCACCAAGGCTGGTGGTTAGCTTCACTTCAGGCGCAGTTTGAGTCACAGGTGTTTTCTCCACATTTTTAGGTTTGCCTTGAGCCTCTGTGGTCAGTGAGAGGGATAGGGCGCATAGGAACAAGAGTAAGGATCGCATCATGAGGTGTCTCCGACAAGGATGAATCAATAGGTCAAAGGGGTGGGATGATTTTAAGGGAGGAAGGCGTCCATGCCTGGGACTTTTTTGAGTTCCACCTCAATGGATCGATGGGGTCCACTGGCCACAAAATCATCGATGATTTCCTTGATATCAGCATCAATGAATTGGGCCCTTGTTCCATCAATGATGACATAACTCCGAGGCGCTATCGATTGGAGTGCTTCCCTGAGCGGGCCTTTGTTGAGGAAGGTGGCATTTTTTTGAAGTCTCAACAGGTAGTGAGATCCTCTTTGGGTTAGGGTGAACGCGGTCCTAAAATTACTTCGGACCACAAAATAAAACCCCCCCAACATGCCGATAAGGACTCCAGTTAAAAGATCAGTAAAAAGAACCGCGAAAAGCGTAATGATAAAAGGGATCCATTGACTCGGTCCACGATGGTATAGCTCAATGAGAAGAGTCGGTTGACATAATTTGGCGCCGGTCACCATCAAGATGGTCGCTAATGCCGCCAAAGGGATCTGATTAAGTACTGGGGTCATAAAGATGACGCAAATAAGCAGGAGCACTCCATGAATAAAAGAAGCCATCCGACTTTGCGCCCCGGCATTGATATTGGCCGCACTTCGAATGACCAACGAGGTCATCGGCAGACCCCCTATGAGCCCTGCTACAAGGTTCCCAACCCCTTGGGCGATCAGTTCGCGGTTGCTCGGGGTTGTCAAGCGACGTGGATCTAATTTATCGACCGCTTCGATATTAATCAGTGTCTCAAGGCTGGCTATCGCTGCGAGCATGAGCGCTAATTGCACGGTCGTGCCTTGTGTCCAATAGCGAAAATCGGGAAAAGCCAATTGTTGATAAAAATCCCGAGGCTCTCTCAACAATGGGAGATTGACCATGTGCTCATCGGCGATCAGGAGTCTCGGGTCAAGATATTGGAAGGCTTGGTTCCATAAAACGCCCATGGCCACGACAACCAGCGGCCCAGGGAGTGTTCGAATCAAGCCCCAGCGCTGCGCCCATTTTGATCTCCAGGCGATCAATAGGGCGATGGCGCAGACGCTAAGGAGGAGTGCCCCGGGTGAAATCGCGCTGAAGGAATAGCTCAATTCAGTCAAGGTGGTATGCGCATCTAACTGACTAAAAGTTTCATCACCCTCATAATCGAGATCATAGCCTAGGGCGTGTGGAATCTGTTTAAGGATCAGAATGAGTCCAATAGCCGCGAGCATGCCTTTGATGACAGCGACCGGGACAAAAGCACTGATATAGCCAGTCTTTAGAATGCCAAAAATGATTTGGAATAGGCCTGCGAGGACAAGTGCTGAGAGGAATGCGGGATAGCTCGGCAGCTGATCCAGACTCTGGGCCACAATGACCGTGAGTCCTGCTGCGGGACCACTGATACTCCGTTGACCGCCGCTCAGCCAGGTGACTAAAAGGCCAGCGACGATTCCCGTAATAATGCCCGCTTCAAGGGGAGCACCTGAGGCATGAGCGATACCGAGACAGAGGGGCAGAGCGATCAGGAAGGTGACGGTGCCCGCCAGAAGATCTTCACCCAGATGCCCGAAAAGATTTGGACGGTGTCGCCACATGAGGACTTTGTCGCCTTCTCGATTTGATCTCAGGGCTTCTGGTTCTTTCCAGGGACAGCCTCCCAAGCGCCCTCTTCATTTTTACAAAAAGCAATGCCGGTCACACGACGCATTCCACCTGCCGAAGCGACAATTTTTATTTCTCGGCAAGGCTTGCCATTTCTGACCAGACTTTTGAGTGCAGTAAATTCACCAGACGCCTTGGATTTGGGATTGGTCCAAGCCTGACTTTCGCCGTCGCTGTGATGATCAAGAACATCCCGAAGGCTATGTTCGAAAAGGTCCCAATCATCATCGGTAAAAAACTGTGACGGGGTATTCCAGAGAGTTGCGGTATAGGTTCCGAAAAAACCGATGGCTTCAGCACGAGGAATCTGAAGAGTCATGAGAAGGCCAGAGGCCAAAATAAAGCGGGTAACCAGTGGAGATGTCATGCTGAGTTCCTTGAACGAATTGAAAAGTGAGGAATGCCTGATGTTTTGATTGAGAGGCCCGTCATGATCTTCATCATCAAGGATCACACCACAGGCGAAAGATTATCAGGCTTGGCCGCTGGCTGCACGATGAGCTTGCAAAGCCTCAGCCACGTTATAAATCGAGATAACGATAAATCGAATCATTGGTGTACTCATGGTTCAGCATGACCAGTTCCTGGATGAGGCCATCATCAAGACCGTAGACCCAACCATGAAGACTCGGTGCCTGTCGAGTCTTCCAGGCCTGCTGAACAATAGGCGTATGCGCTAATTTGTAGATCTGCTCGACGATATTGAGCTCGACCATGCGATCAATGCGTCCTTCATCGGTATCGGCTGATTCGACTTTTTTTTGATGCAAGCGATAAATGTCCTTGATATGCATTAACCAATTGTTCACCAAGGTCAGATGAGCCCGTTGCTCTTGGAGTGCAGCCTTGATGCCGCCGCAGCCATAGTGGCCACAAACAATAATGTGTTCCACCTCGAGGACCTGGACGGCAAACTGGACAACGCTTAGGCTATTAAAGTCCGTCGTAATAATCTGGTTGGCAATGTTTCGGTGGACAAAGATTTCACCGGGGGTGGCGTTGACAACCAGTTCGGCCGGAACCCGACTGTCTGAGCAACCAATCCATAGAAACTTTGGGGTTTGTTGGTGGACCTGTTTTTTAAAAAAATCAGGGTCATGGGCAATTTTCTCCCCCGCCCATGCGCGATTTTCAAGGAGCAGCTTCTCATAGGGTTTCATAGCGCATCCGCTTTAAAGTCGTTCAAGGTTGTTATCCCATCCCATCCATACGTCACATGGCCTGTTACTATCTTGTTTTTTTTCGGTCATTATAATCGTCTCCAGGAGAGCGCACCGATGTTCAAACTACCAACGAATGAACAGGGCTGGGGCCTTTTTAGCACACTCATAGTCAATTTCTGGCGCTCCCAACAAGGGAAACAATCTGCTTTTCTGTTTGGGTCTTTGATTGGTCTCCTGTTGACGGTCAACCTCCTCAATATCATTAATAGCTTTGTGGGTCGTGACTTCATGAGTGCGCTAGCGGATAGGAACGCAGCGCTTTTTGGTCATGAAGCTTTTCTCTATGTTCTTGTTTTTGCAGGCCTCACAGTGGTTGCAGTCCTGCTTCGCTATTGTGAAGAGCGGCTTGGGCTTTTGTGGCGTGAATTCATGACGGATCAGTTTGTCGGTCTTTATGTGACTCCGCCGACGTATTATCGGCTCAATGACGAATTGATTCGACAAAGTGGCGTTGAACATCCCGATCAACGGATTGCTGATGACGTCAGGACATTTACCACCACGACCCTCTCCTTCATCTTGATGGTCATGAATGGATTGTTCACGGTGATCGCCTTTTCAAGCGTCCTCTGGATGATCAGCCCCTGGTTGTTCGCGGCAGCACTGCTCTACGCCATCATAGGCTCATGCATTACCGTCCTTGTTGGGGGGCGTTTAGTCGATCTCAACTACCGACAGCTCGATAAAGAAGCAAGCTTCAGATCGGGTCTTATTCATGTGAAGGAACGCGCTGAATCGATTGCGTTATTGCATCAAGAAGGACGCATCCAACCAAGACTTTGGGCGCAATTTGAGGCGTTGGCGAGTAATTTTAAGGTGATTATCGAAGTCAACCGTAACCTTGGCTTCTTTACGACAGGCTATAACTGGCTCATCCAGATTATCCCCGTTCTCCTTGTAGCCCCTATGTTCATGGAGGGACGCGTCGAATTTGGGGTGGTCACCCAATCGGCCATGGCGTTTGCCATGTTGGTGGGCGCCTTTTCATTGATTGTGACGCAATTTCAATCACTGTCATCCTATGCCGCGGTCATCCAGCGACTGGTTAATCTTTGGTATGTCATCGAGCTGGCTCAAGCATCGACGGTCGCAGGTCTTGATATCGTCGAATCAAGCAATGAAATCACCTTTGATCATCTGACCTTGTTATCGCCGATTGATAAGCGCTGCTTGGTCAAGGATCTCTCCCTCGAGATGGGGCGCTATTCACGGGTCCTCATCACCGGCAACGAAACGGCTCGAGATGCACTCTTCAAGGCCATGGCCGGTCTCTACGATGCGGGCAGTGGGATGGTCAGAAGACCGCCGCTGGATGAGATATTATTTCTGCCGGAACGGCCCTATCTTCCCCCGGGTTCCCTCCGCGATGCTGTCATCCCCTTATTTAAGGAAGGACGCATTCGTGATAAAGAGGTACGCGATGTGTTATCAATGCTCGGCCTTGGGGAGGTTTTAAAACGTTCAGGCGGCCTCGATGTCGAGCAGGAATGGGATTCGCTCCTTTCCGCCCATGAGCAACGTATCGTGTCGTTCGCCCGCATCCTTTTAGCTGAACCCCGTTACGTGGTGATGGCCAATCCTTACCGTGATATGGATCATGAAACACGGACCAAAGTCTTCAGTTTGCTCTTAAAACGTAACATGGCTCTCGTGACCATGGGACACCTCGGACGTCTAGATCAGGATGACCACGCGGGCGATTATGATGCCATTCTCGAACTAGCTGACAACGGCGCATGGACGTGGCGAATCCGCTGATGTGGACATAAGGCATCCATATCTATTGCGAGCAGCCGCCGAATGTTGTTAGATTGCAGGGTTATCCCTTACTGAACCGTGTTATGTCGCTCATCAAGACCCGTTTCGCACCCAGTCCTACCGGCCTCATCCATATAGGAAACGCAAGGACAGCACTCTTTAGTGCCCTCCTGGGTGATCATTTCCTGTTACGGATTGAGGACACTGATCTTGAGCGGAGCCGTCCTGAATTCGTTGATGCGCTGATTGAAGATCTTGTATGGCTTGGACTGTCGTGGCATGAAGGCCCCGACAATCATCAGCCCACAGAATCATTTTTTCAGTCACAACGTGCATTGGTCTATGTCGATTACTATCAGCGCCTTCTGGCAGTAGGTCGGGCGTATCCTTGCTACTGCACGCCAACAGAGCTTGAGGTATCACGAAAGGTACAGCTTGCGAGTGGACGCCCACCGCGATACTCCGGTCGTTGTGAGAATCTTGATCCGAATCAGCAGAAAACCTTGGCCGGTGAGGGCAGGGCGCCGACACTTCGATTTCGAGTACCGAAGGGTGAAACCGTCACCTTTGACGATGGTGTGAGAGGGACGCAACGATTTGAGACCAATGATATCGGTGATTTCATCATCCAAAGAGCCGATGGAACCGCCGCTTTCTTTTTTTGCAATGCCCTTGATGATGCGTTGATGGGCGTGACCCTCGTTATGCGAGGGGAGGATCATCTTGCGAATACACCGCGTCAAATCATGATACTGAAGGCGCTCGATCTCCCGCTTCCGCACTACGCTCATACGGCATTAATCCTCGGTGAAGATGGTGCCCCTCTCTCGAAAAGAAATGGCAGCCTGAGTATCCAAGAGCTGCGTCAGATGGGGTACTTCCCGCTGGCCGTGGTCAATTTGATGGCGCGTCTTGGCCATCATTATGAATCAGAAGAACTGATGGACCTTGATGCCCTTAAATCGGGTTTTGCAATGGCTCACCTGGGCCGTTCACCGGCGCGGTTCGATCAGAATCATCTTAATTACTGGCAATCTCTCGCCCTTCGGAAGGTCAGCGACGAGACGCTTGATGCCTGGCTTCAAGAGGAAACACTTTTTCTCATTCCAAAGGAGCAAGCAGCGCTGTTTCGTGAAGTGGTCCGCAGCAACTGCAAGAACCCCTTTGAGGCGCACCAATGGGCACGTCTCCTCTTCACTGAAGAGGTGTTTGAGGTCGAGGCTGAATGTCAACAACTGGCTGATCAGGCGGGTGAGAACTTTTATCGACACGCCATTGATGCAGCCGTTTTAAATCCTGAAGACTTTTCAGCATTTCTCAGCGCGCTCAAGTCGACCTCGGGGGCTAAGGGGAAATCGCTCTTTATGCCTCTAAGAGCCGCTTTTACAGGTCGTCATGATGGACCTGAACTGGCTCAGCTTTATCATCTGATCCAACCCTCGATTCTTCAACGAAGACTTGCCGTCCACTTATCTCCCAGCCACTGATGCTCCATATTTACAACACGCTGAGCCGTAAAAAAGTTGTTTTCACACCGATTGACCCCGGTATGGTTCGGATGTATGTCTGTGGTATGACCGTCTATGACCTCTGTCACTTGGGTCACGCGAGGGTCATGGTTGTATTTGATGTAGTCGCTCGCTACCTCCGTTATTCAGGTTTTAAAGTCACCTATGTCCGCAATGTGACCGATATCGATGACAAGATCATCCAACGCGCTGAACAACATGGAGAATCCATAGCGGCGCTCACCGAGCGTTACATTACCGCGATGCATGAGGATGAAAAGGCGTTAGGGGTCTACCCACCTGATATTGAACCTCGAGCCACCGCAGCAATGGCTGACATGATTCAGATGATCACGACGCTGATAGCTAAAGATTTAGCGTATGTGGGTGGGACAGGAGATGTCTTCTATGCCGTCGCTGCCTTCAAAGGCTATGGTCGTCTTTCAGGGAAGCAGCTTGATGATCTTCGGGCCGGTGAGCGGGTGGATATCGACGAAGCCAAGCGGGACCCTCTTGATTTTGTGCTGTGGAAAATGGCAAAGCCAGGCGAGCCTTCTTGGCCCTCACCCTGGGGGGAAGGACGGCCCGGATGGCATATCGAGTGTTCAGCTATGTCGACCCGTTGTTTAGGGAACCATTTCGACATCCATGGCGGCGGGATGGATCTCCAATTTCCTCACCATGAAAATGAAATTGCGCAGTCAGAAGGGGCGACCGGATGTCCGTTCGTTAACGTCTGGATGCATAACGGTTTTGTCCGCGTTCAAGAAGAAAAAATGTCGAAATCGCTGGGTAACTTTTTCACATTGCGTGAGATCCTGGCACAGTATCGCCCTGAAGTGATCCGTTTTTTTATCCTCAACAGCCATTATCGAAGCCCCTTAAATTACACTGAAGATCATCTTAAAGAAGCGCAGGCGGCACTCAATCGTCTTTATACGGCGCTTCGAGGTTCAGATAACGAGGAGACTTTATTAGCGGAGTCCATTGACCCTGTCTTTGAGTCGCGGTTCAAATCGGCGATGGACGATGACTTTAATACGGCAGAAAGCATTGCCGTCTTGTTTGACATGGCTCGGGAGATCAATCGTCTTAAAGTTGTCGATCCTCTTAAGGCACATTTTTTGGCGCACAGCATGCGCTGTCTGGCCCATGTTATTGGTCTTCTCACTGATGATCCAGAACACTTCCTACAAGGAGGCATCGAGGGGACTGACACGGGACTTGATGCGGCAGCCATTGACCGATTGATCACGCAGCGACTGGATGCGCGGGCAGCCAAGGACTTTAAAGAGGCTGATCGGATTCGTGATCTCTTGTCAGCGGCTGGGATTGTTCTTGAAGATGCCCTCGGCGTCACCAGCTGGCGTCGAGGCTAACCTCCAATCATGCCCTCATGAGGAACCCCAATTGGAATGAAGGTCTAATGGTTTTTATCGTTGATGGAGGAGGTATTTCGTGATCCAGTTGATGTTAGTTCTTGTCGCGCTGTCGCCGGTTATCTTTCTGATCGGCCTATTGAAACCCGGTTGGATTTTGTTCTGGATGAAGGAGCCTGATCGTCTGATGGCCTCAAGCGTGGGTATCTTGATGTTTATGGCGACCTTTACGGGCTACTCAGAAATGAAGGTACGCCACAAGGCAGCCAATGCCCAGGAAATGGAGCGCTTAAAATCGCCCGAAAGATCGAATGATCTTCAGCTCGATAACGCGCGATAGAGCCAAATTAAGAGACCGGCCTCCAACAAAGACTTAAGCGTCGGTCTCATCAGAATAAATCTCGTCATCGCCCTTCTAAGGCTCGACATAATTATGAGCACACTGTGATGAACCTAATGGACGTAGAGAACAGCCTCAAAGGGTGGCTTGATCCTTATCTAAGGCAAGACCTCTTCAGTGCCAAGATGATCAAAAACATCATCATTGTTGATGACCGTGTGAGCTTCGAGGTGACCTTGGGTTATCCGTGTCACGATTTCCACCCGGTGATCGTTGAGGCTTTGACACAGAAAGTGAAGCACGACACTGGCGCCCATTCAGTGACTATCACGATCACTCAGGAGATCGTTTCGCACGCGGTTCAAAAGAATCTTAAACCCCTCAAGGGGGTCAAAAACATCATCGCCGTTGCTTCCGGCAAAGGGGGTGTGGGGAAATCAACCACGGCGGTTAATCTTGCAGCATCCCTTGCCCGCGACGGTGCCAAGGTCGGTATATTGGATGCGGATATCTACGGACCCAGTGTGCCCCATATGTTGGGTCTTTCTGGGCGTCCAGAAATCAAACCAGGTGACCGGATCACGCCGAAGCAAGCGTTCAATCTCGACGTGATGTCAATTGGTTTTCTCGTTGATGAGGATCAGCCGATGATTTGGCGTGGCCCAATGGTAACCGGCGCCTTACAGCAATTGTTACAGCAAACTGATTGGGCAGGGATTGATTACCTCATCATCGATTTACCACCGGGAACCGGCGATATCCAACTTTCTTTATCACAACAAATCCCGGTCTCAGGAGCCGTGATCGTGACAACCCCCCAGGATATTGCCCTTCTAGATGCTCAGCGGGGACTTAAGATGTTCCAACAAGTCAATATTCCTGTCCTTGGTTTGATTGAAAACATGAGCATTCATATCTGTTCACATTGCGGTCACGAAGAGGCTCTGTTTGGAGAGGGCGGCGGCCAGAAAATGGCGAATAAATATGGCACTGACCTCCTTGGGGCGCTCCCCTTGGACCTCTCCATCCGACATCAAGCTGATGAAGGCTATCCCGTGGTCATCGCTGACCCCGATGGCGATATCGCGCATCGTTACCGCGACATCGCACGACGAATGACCGCCCAGTTAGCCTTAAAAACGCGCGACTATAGCGCTCGGTTTCCAACCATCTCCGTGGTGAACGATTAATAAAAGGGATATCGTCTGATCGTGTGGATGCTGCTCGGGAAGTAGAATACTGACTTCTTTTAGATCATAAGGTCCAGGAAGACCTTCAGACGCCTCAAGGAATCTGAAGCCTTGTGTTAGAACAATAAATGTTAGGAAGCTATGGGTATCAAGTCTGATCGATGGATCCGCCAAATGGCGCAAGCAATGAAAATGATCGAGCCATTTGAGCCTGGCCAGGTTCGAGAAGGATTGAATGGCCGGAGCATTTCCTACGGGACCTCCAGTTACGGCTATGATGTCCGTTGCTCCAATGAATTTAAGATCTTTACCAACATTAATTCAGCGATTGTAGATCCCAAAGCATTTGACGCGAGTAGTTTTGTTGATATTCAGCAAGATGTCTGCATTATTCCTCCGAACTCCTTTGCGCTTGCTCGTACCGTTGAATATTTCCGCATTCCACGAGATGTCTTGGTCATCTGCTTGGGTAAAAGCACGTACGCTCGTTGTGGCATCATTGTCAATGTGACACCGCTTGAACCTGAATGGGAAGGGCATGTGACCCTTGAATTTTCAAATACCACGCCTCTCCCAGCAAAAATCTACGCGAATGAGGGTGTCGCTCAGATGCTCTTTTTGGGCGCGGATGAAGTCTGTGAGACGTCTTATCTGGATCGTGGCGGTAAATATCAGGGGCAGCGTGGCGTCACCCTTCCAAAAGCTTAAGTGTCTATGAATAACCAAGGTTTATTTGATGCCGCTCAAAAGGTCATCCCAGGTGGAGTCAATTCACCGGTCAGGGCGTTCAAGGGAGTCGGTGGTTCCCCACCCTTCATTCAAAGGGCTGAAGGCCCCTACCTTTTTGATGAAGAAGGGCGACGCTACATCGACTATATCGGCTCCTGGGGGCCAATGATTCTGGGGCACGCTCATCCTGAGGTTCTTAGTGCTGTCCACGAGGCGGTTGATCGGGGGCTCAGCTACGGCGCACCAACTAAGATCGAGACCCAGATGGCGGAACGTATTCGTTCCTTGGTGCCCTCGATGGCCATGGTCCGTATGGTCAGTTCCGGCACTGAAGCCACCATGAGTGCCATACGACTGGCTCGCGGTTTCACCCAACGTGATCTCATCGTGAAATTTGAGGGCTGTTACCACGGTCATTCTGATGCCCTCTTGGTCAAAGCAGGCTCAGGGGCTTTGACCCTGGGTATTCCAAGCTCTCCCGGAGTCACTGCCGCCGTCGCTGCTCATACGCTGACGCTTCCCTATAACGATAGCGCGTCGGTTGTTGAACTCTTTAAAGAGTGCGGCCAGCAGATTGCCTGTGTCATCGTCGAACCGGTGGCTGGCAATATGAATTGTGTCCCCCCTGTTTCTGGTTTCCTTGAGACACTTCGCAGCGTCTGCGACGAATCGGGGGCGTTGTTAATTTTCGATGAAGTCATGACGGGTTTTCGTGTGGCGTTAGGCGGCGCGCAGGCCCTTTATCAGGTTCGCCCTGATGTGACCACGCTCGGGAAAGTCATTGGGGGCGGAATGCCGGTGGGTGCTTTCGGTGGCCGCCGAGATGTCATGTCACATCTCGCCCCACTTGGGCCTGTCTATCAAGCAGGGACCCTCTCAGGAAACCCGGTCGCCATGGCCGCAGGTCTTAAGACCCTAGATCTTATCGCCGCTCCTTTATTCTTTGAACAACTGACGGCAAAGACCCACAGCTTGGTCGATGGGTTTAAATCGCTTGCAGATGCGGCAAGTATCCCCTTTTCGACCCACGCGGTGGGTGGTATGTTCGGACTTTATTTCTCTTCGTGCCCCTCGATCACCCGTTTTGATGAGGTGATGAGCAGCGATATTGATCGCTTCAAACGTTTTTTCCACGGCATGTTGGAAGAAGGCGTCTATCTTGCACCCTCAGCCTTTGAAGCAGGGTTTGTCTCCATGGCCCATGATGAGGCGGTGATCGCCGAGACCCTAGCGGCTGCTGAAAAGGTCTTTAAGCGTTTGTGAATGGCCGGTTAAACCCATCAGGTGGCAAGACACGGATGAATCATCCACTGAGCAATCTGAGACTTCCCCTCGCCTAACTTTTCAAGGGCACGATCGCTTAGGTTCTTTATCTCATGCGCAAGAGAGAGCGCTCAGTCGCATGTTGATAACAAGGGTCCTTGAAGTCCAAGCGCCCGAAGCGATTCAGTGGCCATCTCGATCTGAACCACGGCGAGACACTCCCAGCATCCATCGCTGCTCGGTGCGAGGTTCACGATGGCCCCCACCGGATCTGGTGGATTCCCAGACGCCACATACAGAGGCGCTCCTATAGCCAGGGGTTGATTCGCCTTGAAAGAATAGCGAAATAATCGCCGTTTCAATTGCCCGAGGAAATGGGTTCTCGCAACGATTTCCTGCCCGGTGTAGCACCCTTTTTGGTAGCTGATACCCTCTAACTGGTCTAGATTGAGCATTTGCGGGAGGTAAGCTTCCTGGCTATCTTCGGTGATCCAGGCAAAACCCCTTCGGATGTCACTGAGCCTCATGGCGTCATTGGATTCAATAGCACCCATCGCAGCCTCCATGGAAGGGAATGGCGCCAAGGATTCCTTGTCACTTAATTTAAATATCGGCAGGGGAGTCTGTTCCTCCGGGGGGGCTTGATGCCAGCAGAGGCCTTCAGGGTATTCAGAACACTCAAGCTTGACGCTCGATCTTAGAATGAACATCTTGAGCCGCTTTTCAAGAATCGCCAGGCGATCAATTGGCACCAGGAGTGCGTAGCCCCCAGGATCAAGGCTCAGCCTAAAATTAGCCAAAACGCGTCCTTTTGGGGTCAAAAATGCACCACAGAGCGTCCCACCTGGTTTTAATGAAAGGACATCGGTCGTCGTTTGACCTTGGAGAAAAAGTCCTGAATCATCGCCCTGAACCCGGATAACACCGAACAGAGAAACGCGACGGGTGTGGGCCGCTAAAGAACCCCCTTGAACGCGGCCGGTGCTCATAAGAGACCTCGGTCTTCGGGCCCCAACGCCTTAATGGTGGGCACGTGCTTCAAGGGCTGCAATCCGTTCTTCCAAGGGGGGGTGACTCATAAAGAGCTGACCCAAGGTCCCGCCCCGATGACCACTGATACCAAAGGCAGCCAGTTCACCTGGCAGATCCTCTGGTTCGTGGGCGCGCTGCAACGCTTTGAGGGCGCCGATCATTTTCCCTGTGCCTGCAAGCTTTGCGCCCCCTTCATCGGCTCGATATTCTCGGTGCCTTGAGAACCACATGACAATCATAGACGCCAGTATCGACAGGACGATTTGCGCCACCATCTGGGTGATGTAGTAGGCCGGTCCATAACCGCCGCTACGATCATCATTCGAGCGGAGCAACATACGATCCACCACCATGCCGGCGATCGATGCGAAAAAGTAGACGAATGTATTGATGATCCCTTGCAGTAATCCCATGGTGACCATATCGCCATTAGCGACATGGCTCATTTCATGGCCCAACACGGCTTCGACTTCGTCGGCCTGCATTCTTTCGAGGAGGCCGGTACTGACCGCAACCAACGCCTGGTTGCGACTCATGCCGGTCGCAAAGGCATTCGGTTCAGGCGCCATGAAGATACCGACTTCTGGCATCCCGATGCCAAGAGATCGGGCCTGTGCTGCAACCGTTTCAACTAACCATGCTTCGGTCGCATTAGAAGGATTTAGGATGACATGGACGCCCATCGATTTTTTCGCCATCCATTTCGACAGAAGCAGAGAAATGAAGGATCCGCTCATCCCAATGACCGCCGATGAGAGGAGCAGCCCATCAAGATTCAAAAAAACGCCACGGCTCTCAAAAACCTGCCCTAAGCCCAGCACATGGAACAGGACGCTGATCAACAGAAGGACAGCACCATTGGTCAGTAGAAATAGCAAAATTCGCATAAGGGACGACTCCAATAAGGAAGGGTTCAGTGCCATAATTGGGAACTATGAAACAAAAATCAAGATCACTTCGGTGGTTATTCCTCCGATGACACGGCTTTTCTGTCTCCTTGGGTTGACGCTACTCCACGCGTGTTCAACGCAGGATCTCAAAGCGATAGAAGATACGAGCCACCTCAAGGTCCCTGAAGGCTTCAAGATCACCCTGTTTGCCGACCACGTTCCAAGAGCGCGGACCATGGCGCTGGGGCCGGATGGAACCATTTATGTGGGAAGCCAAGGTGAAGGGGTCGTCTATGCCGTTCAAGATCGTGATGGGGATGGTGTTGCAGAATCACAGCGCGTCCTGCTTAAAGGACTGGATGAACCGAACGGTGTCGCGGTTTTGGGAAATAGCCTTTTCGTTGCCGAAATATCAAGGGTTAGCCGATATGGACCTTTAGGACAGGCTGATTTTCAAAAGAATCCAGCCATCAGGGTGTACCAAGATCTCCCGGATGAGACACACCACGCTTACAAGATTTTAAAAACAGGACCTGATGGTGATCTCTATTTTGCCATTGGGGTCCCCTGCAATGTGTGCGAGATAGAAGATCCCCGCTATGGAACCTTACTGCGCATCCATCCTGATGGAACGCATCCCGTCCGACTTGCTAAAGGTATCAGGAACACGATGGGCATTGACTGGGACCCTGAATCTAAGGATCTCTGGTTCACCGATAACGGCCGCGATTGGCTCGGCGACGATCTTCCCCCAGATGAACTGAATCACCTCACGGAGGAGGGACTTGATTTCGGATTCCCGCATTGTTTCGGACAGGCGCTCGTCGATCCGGATCAAGGGCATTCTCATGACTGCCTGGGTTCGACGCCCCCTGCTTTTGAGTTCAAGGCTCACGTGGCTCCTCTAGGACTTCATTTTTATCAAGGACAAAGCTTCCCTGAACGCTTCCATCATCAACTTTTTATCGCTCAGCATGGTTCTTGGAACCGAAGCCAGCCTTCAGGCTATCAGGTCTCCATGGTCACTTTAGATGCCCATAGAAAGCCAGTCGCTGAAACGCCTTTAGTGACAGGCTGGCTGGGATCTCATGGCCATATTCTAGGACGCCCAGTTGATTTTCTTGAATTGAAGGATGGCTCGCTCTTGATTTCAGATGACATGGCCGGCGTCATCTACCGATTATCAGCCCATGAACGGAGTCATCAATGATGGCAGGGACTTCTCTTCGCGCGGAGCATCTATTTCATGGGACTTTTGCTGATGAATACCATTTTTTGAAACTCATTTGTCCACAATCCTTGGTCATGAGCGAGAAAGTAGCTCAATCAGTGAAAGCTTATAGATGGGAGCAGCGCGAGCCACGTGCTCTAACAGCGTTTGAAATTGGGACAGGCACCGGAATAACCACGCAATTCATTCTCGATGCCTTGGGTGAGGGATCCTTGACCTCTGTGGATAATGCCCCCGCGATGATGATTCAAGCAGAGGCCCATCTTCAAGAGCCTCTCGCATCAGGTCGGCTGAGACTCCAAAGGGATGATGCCTTGCATGCTCTTATAGCCCTCCCCACCGAATCGATGGATCTTGTTTTAAGTGCCTATACCGTCCATAACTTTCTTGAAGGGTATCGGCGCGAAGTGATCAAGGAGATTCACCGGGTTTTAAAGCCAGGGGGTTGGTTCGTTAATGGCGATCGCTATGGTGTCGATGACCCAGCCGAGCATCTTAAAACCATTCAAGACGAGGTTCGGGGATTTTTTATCGCTTTTCGTGAGATCAACCGACTCGACCTTCTGGAGCAATGGGTGATCCATCTGTTGAGTGATGAGTCCGAAGAACATCGAATGAGGCTGACCGCTCAGATCGATGGTCTGCAATCAATTGGTTTTGGTCCCATCACCGTGAGCGACCGCCATGAGGTCAATGCGCTCCTGATCGGCAAAAAGCCATGTCGGTAGCGAAGGCCAAAGATCCTAAAAGGATCTATCGATGCACTGAATGCGGTCATGCGCAACCAAAATGGGCGGGGCAATGCCCCGCGTGCCTTGGCTGGAATACCCTCGTCGAGAGTCTTGAGGATCGTCCCGGGCATATGGGTGCTCGGTTTGAGGGGTACGCCGGTGCGACATCGGTAAGATCAGCCGTTGCTCTTTCGAGCGTTGAAGCTGAATCCCTGGTGAGAACCCCTTGTGGACTGGATGAATTTGACCGGGTATTGGGGGGGGGGCTGGTTCCTGGGTCTGCCATTTTGATTGGTGGCGACCCGGGTATTGGAAAGTCCACCTTGTTACTGCAGACCGCAGCGGCGCTGAGTATCAAGCGCTGCGTTCTTTATATCACTGGTGAGGAATCGATCAGCCAGGTCAGCCTTCGCGCCAGAAGGCTCGGTCTTAAGGGCGAGCAGATTTTGATTCTCGCGGAAACAGAGCTTGAACGGATCCTCGATGCGGTGCAACAACACCATCCGGATTTTTTAGTCGTCGATTCGATCCAAACAACCTATAGCGGACATCTCCAGTCAGCCCCAGGATCCGTGGCGCAAGTCAGAGAGTCGGCCCAACAACTCGTTAGGCTGGCTAAACAGACCCAGACAACCGTCTTTCTCGTAGGCCATGTCACCAAAGAGGGTGCTCTGGCAGGCCCCAGAGTCCTCGAGCATATGGTCGACACCGTGCTTTATTTCGAAGGCGATAGCAGCAGTCGATTCAGGGTCATCCGCGCCTTTAAAAATCGCTTTGGTGCGGTCAATGAGCTTGGGGTGTTCGCGATGACGGAAACAGGGCTCAAGGAAGTGAAAAATCCCTCGGCTATTTTTTTGTCGCGTGGCGATGTTGCCGCTCCTGGCAGTACCGTGATGGTGATGCGAGAGGGCAGTCGGCCGATGTTAGTGGAAGTTCAAGCCTTGGTGGATGAATCGCATCAAGCAAATCCTCGCCGGGTCGCTGTCGGCATGGACAGCAATCGTCTTGCGATGTTGTTGGCTATTCTTCATCGCCATGGCGGCATCCCTATTCTTGGCCATGATGTTTTCGTCAATTTAGTCGGCGGGCTCCGTTTAAGTGAAACGGCAGGGGACTTAGCGGTTGTCTTAGCCGTGGTCTCCAGCTTCAAAGATAAACCGATACCGCATCATTGGGTGGTGTTTGGTGAGCTTGGTCTTAATGGTGAGGTACGACCGGTCCAAAATGGGGAAGAACGTCTCCGTGAAGCAGCCAAGCATGGGTTTACTTTTGCGTTAGCACCCCACAAAAATATAACGCGAGAGGGCCAGCAAGGGCTCGAGGTGATTCCGGTCAAAACACTTGGTGAGGCGATTGCGATTCTTTGAGTGTATCGGTCAGTGGCCGTCTCTTCATAGACCAAGGTATGATGAGTTTTTTTTCGTTTTTACTCTATAGCTGAATTTGTTCAAGGGGACCTTCGATGTTATTAAACCCACGATTTAACCCGCGTTTGATCCGGCAACTATGGCTTATGATGGGGTGTCTTACCTTAGTAGCCTGTGCCGGCATGGAAGCTGAAAAGGCTGTCAAGACCGAGGAACTCCTTGCGGCGGCGGGTTTTCAGCTAAAGCTAGCGGACACACCGGATCAGATGGCCCATGTCCAGACATTGACACAGCATCAACTGGTGCCTCATCAGAAGGACGGCAAGGTGTACTATGTCTACGCCGATGCCATCACCTGCAAATGTCTTTACTGGGGTAATGAGGAGGCCTATCAGCACTACCAGCAGTTCGCGCTCCAAAGAGAAATCGCTGATGAACAGCGAATGGCCGCTCAGATGAACGCCAATGCCTCCATGAACTGGGGGATGTGGGGCCCTGGACCATGGTGGGCCTATTAGACGAGGCGGTGAGGGTCATTGACTGTTAAAAAAACCTACGTGACGTGATCCGAGTGTGTCCGATATTTTGTGTAAACGGGGTTTTGATCAACTCGGGTAGAGTCGATCCTCAAACTCAATGCTAAATCGGTTCAGCGTCCTTTCGAATCTTTTATCGGTCGATTCCATCTCTCGCTGATATTTCTTTGGGCGAGATAGAACAGCTTAATCAACGACTCATCGCTCGGGAACGACCCCCGGTTCTTTGTGATCTTCCGAAGACTCATGTTGACCGACTCAATGGCATTGGTCGTATAGATCACCTTTCTTATTTCTGGCGGATAGAAAAAGAAGGGGGTCAACCTCGACCAGTTACGACGCCAGGACTGGCAGATCGGTAGGTATTCCTTGCCCCAGCGCTCCTCGAACTCGCTGAGCATCAGTTCGGCCTCTTCGACAGTCGCTGACGGGTAGATGCGCCGAAGGTCAGCAGCGACGTCCTTTCGACGCTTCCAGGAGATGTCTTCAGGCTGTACCTGACCATATGGACAATAAAGAGCTGAACGGCCGTCCGGGGGAAGATCGACTCGATGGCTTCAGGAAACCCTTTCAGACCGTCCACGCAGGCGATCAAGATATCCTTCAGTCCTCGATTTCGGAGTTCAGTCACCACCTGTAACCAGAACTTGGCGCCCTCCGTCTGAGCAATCCAGAGACCAAGGACCTCC
>Ga0209829_10000240_pt1 | contig 50928 bp, 53 predicted proteins | sample C_140205_EF_Meta_FD_187311 | JGI IMG/M metagenome (GOLD analysis project Ga0209829, IMG submission 187311) | Freshwater microbial communities from Lake Croche, Canada to study carbon cycling - C_140205_EF_MetaG (SPAdes) (version 2) | ecosystem: Environmental > Aquatic > Freshwater > Lake...
AGTCAGGGTCTGTGGGTCTGGCCTTTAGTCATACTACTTGGTGGGCTCTACCTCAGATTAGGTCTCCCGCATTGGATTCTCGTATTTCCGGCAGTCGCCGCTACATGGCTATCGTTCTCCGTGGTGAAGCATGTCAACAACCAGATGGAGAACTCCCCATTTGGTGCATTGAGCTCGGAGAGACAAACCCAAGAAGCCGAACAAGACGTCCCTCCTAACGCCTGACCCGCCTCCAGTTCCAGCCGTCATGACCGCTACAACCTCAACCCCGCGTTCCACCCTCGCCCCCGGTCAGGCGTAGGAGGACTCGACGTTAGCCAGCAATATACGCCTCTCGACCCAAAGTGAAGATCTCAACACCACTTCCAGCTGTTCTTGTTTATGTAGGGTTTATTGGAATTGTTGTTGTCGCGACTATCTCCGGCTCCCTTGTGCAGTTCATCCTGCGACTCGAAGCAGATCAATTGTTCAATTTCTTCGAGGGACTTTTGTGGACCGCAATCGGACTGGCCTTCACATGGCGTGCATTCAAAGAATCAAAATATAGAAGATTGCAGATTGGAGCTGCAGTCTCATTTCTTCTTTTTGGTATCAGTGATTTCATTGAGATGCGAACTGGAGCATGGTATACCCCGTGGACTTTGTTTGCTCTCAAGGCGGCATGCGTGCTATCGTTTTTGATTCATCTGCGCATCTACATGAAAACAAAAAAGAAAAATGGCTAACCAATCGGACCAGCCAACCTCGCTGCGCTCGGCGGCTGTCCTTAAGCGTTCTGCCAGAAATGAAGATGCGCAAAACCATTCGACTCCTATTGCGCGTAGCTTTCGGGTGCGCGGTTCTTACGATTCTTTTCGTCGGAATCGGAATGCTTCCGGGAGACATCGAAGGCATTTACCGGGGCATGGGAACGCGGTGCATGTGCGACAGCGTGAATTTCATGCAGTTCCGCGATGGGAAGGTGATCATGTTCAGCAGTGCTCACCCCCCGGCCGATCTGTTCGGAAGATACGAAACGAAGGCTGACGGATCGGTGGCCGTCTTTATGTCGCCCTATAAGGAGGGCGAGTCCGAGGAACGGATTTTCACAGCAACACCTCGACTCTGGTTCACTCGATTTAAGAGTGCGGACGGTGCAACCGAGGAATGGCAATTGAAAGCCCCCGCCTATGGAACAGTGAAGACGACAATCAGAGATCAGGAGATTTCCTCGTCGATACTAAAGCGGGACCGGACTGTGGTGAAGACCATCTACGATTCGGAACTGAAAGAAATCAGAACTGAGACGAAACAACCGAAAACGCAGACGGCAGAACAAGCCGGTCGAGGCGACGGCGATAAGCCGTCAAATTGAATCGGAGTCTTGCGCGCCGCCGCCTCACCTTTAACGTTCGCTTTAGAATTATGAACCCAATGCGCTACCTGATCTACTCAATCACGATTACGATTTGCGCGACGATCGCGGGAGTTGCCGATCCAACTTCAGAACCCGATCCCTTCGCTGATCATCCCACGGATGAACCCGCGCACGTCAAAGGCGAATTTTTCACAGCAGCCGGATTAACAGTGAAGCCACTCGTAGGTTGGAATCCACAACTCGTGACGCGTGAGAATTGGCCAGATGTCACAGCGCCAACGACCTTTAATCGGTCTTTTGAAGCTCCTACCGCAGTTTGGCGAATCGATGGAGGATTTTTAGCTTCGTTTAACGCCGGGGAGTTTGGCGGGGCTCTTTTCTTTTCGCCGCATGGAGCCAAGCGGTGGAGTAAGATTGTAGATGCTCATGTGTCCCACCTAGAGCGTTTCGAAGGTGATAGTTACCTCGCGGTTGGCGGTCTTGCGCATCTCCAGACCACAGAAGGTAAAGCATTTCTTATCACCCGAAGCAATACCGGCAAGTGGAATACGAAGATTGCTTTTGAGACGCAGGTAGGAGTTCCCCTCATCCTCGGGACTACATTTACTGATGCCTTTCTTGAAGCGAAGGCTGAGAAGCTTATTGTGATTGGCCTCGATTCACATTGGGGCTGGAATCCACTATTTGGTATTTCACAGCAAGGAGCAGTCCACTACCTCGGCGAACGCCTAAAAGATAAAGAAAGCGAACAAGACGGCACTGGGCAACCCGCTACCCGCTCCCAGTCGAAGTCGGAGGGTGGCGACAAACCTCAACCTGAAGCGGAGGGGCGCTCCCGGTAGCGGGTGCCAGGCCTTCGACGTTCCGACGCTGCCGAGCATTTCTCGCTGCAACCGGGTCACCCAGTGGGAGCCCGGGTGATCGCTCACTTGCCCTTTCCCTTCTCCTTCCCGCCGCGCTTGCCGCCCTGCTTGAACTCGGTGGGCTTGCTGGGATCATAGGCCTTGTTCGGTGTCGGCATCTGGGCGTTGACGCTCGTGAGGTAGGCGGTCAATCGCTTGTCGAGCTCGGTGGCCTTGTCGGGTTGATCCTTGGCGAGGTCGCGACGTTCACCAGGATCGTTGGCGAGGTTGTAAAGATGCAGGGTTCCGGTTTCATAGACCCGGATGAGCTTGAAGTCGCCGGAGAGGATGGTGGAAGCGGGGCCGGCGGCATCCTTGTCGTAGTGGGGGAAATGGACGACGAAGTCCTCGCGACTGCGCTTCACGGAACCTTTTCCAGCAGACGAGAACAGGTCGGTGAGTGAGCCCCCTTCGAGGTCCTTGGAAAGCGGGGTCTGGATCTTCGCGAGGGAGGCAACCGTCGGAAAGAGGTCTTCGCCGAAGACCCGCACATGGCTGCAGGTCCCTGCCTGGATGCCGGGACCGCGGACGATGAAGGGCACGCGCAGGCCGCCTTCCGAGACGGTGCCCTTGCCACCGGCGAGTGGAGAGTTTTTTCCGGGGGTTCCGTGATCGGTGGTGAAGATCACATAGGTTCTCCGTGTCAGCCCGAGCTCGTCGAGCTTCGCCATCAAGCGACCGAAGGCGTTGTCCAGGTCAAGCATGGTCGCGGCGTTGCCGAGATCGCGGTCCTCGAGGTTTGGGTTCCACGATTTCACTTTCTCGACGGACTCGGGAGTGGCATCCGTGCCATCGCGCGAGGCGTAGTGCGAGAGCTGGAGATAGAAGGGTTTTCCGGCCTTCGCCTGACGGGCCATGAAGTCGATCCCGCGGTCGGTCATGCCGATGAGTTCCTTGGGATGGGGGTTGTCGACATTGTCCGGGCCGCCGTTGTTGGTGGGGCCGTCACTTTCATCGAAGCCGTGCTGCGAAGGAGAGGTGCGACCGACATGCCACTTGCCGAAATGGGCGGTGGCATATCCGGCGGGTTTCAGGAGCTCAGCAATGGTGGTGTCGCCGAGTGGCAGTTCCATCAATGCGACTGGGGCGTTCAGCTTGCCGTTCTGGTTCGAGCCCTCGTCCTTCTTCCCCTCTCCGACGAAGGTCATGTGGAGCTGGGCCGGGCTCTTGCCGGTGAAGAGCGAGGCGCGGCTCGGTGTGCACCGCGGTGAGGGTGCGTAGTAGTTCGCGAAGCGCATGCCCGCCTGGGCGAGCTTTTCCAGATTCGGCGTGCGGACCACCGAGCTCTTCGACTCCGGCAGGGTGTCGTCCATCTGCACGGAGGTGCTGCTCCAGCCATGGCCCTCACCGAGGATGACGATGAAGTTCGGTGGGCCCTCTGCTCCGAGCACAGGGATCAGGCAGGAAATTGAAACAAGCAGGAGGCGGAGCGGCTTCATGGTTTCTCGGGGGAGTTCGGTTCGTGTTTGTTAGGGCCGCCTTTGCCGCCCTTGTTGCCTTTGCCGCGTTCGTCGCGACCTCTGGGCCGCTCGGCATTGGGATCGAAGGCGGGATTCGGTGTGGTGGGCCGCGGTGCTGAGATCGAGTCCTGCCAAGCGCGGAGTTTCGACTGGAGGGACTTCGAGAGTTCCGGAACCCGGGCGATGATGTCGGTCGATTCACCGGGATCCGCGGAGAGATCGTAGAGTTCGAAGGTCTGGGATTCGAAGAACTCGATGAGCTTGTAGCGGCCTGACCGCATGGCGCTGCCGGGGCCATAGCGACCGGTGTAACAAGGGAAGTGCCAGAAGACGGCATCGCGTTGGAAAGGTCCATTGCCGAGCAGCAGCGGCTTGATGCTCCTGCCATCGAGGGTGACCTCGGCCGGTGGCTTGGCGGAGGCGAGATCGAGTGCGGTGGGAAACAGATCCATCGAGAGCACGGGCACATCCGAGGTGCTTTCAGGCTTGATCCCCGGGCCGGAGATGGCCAGCGGGACCCGGATGCCGCCTTCGTAGAGTGCGCCCTTGCCTCCCTTCAAGGGTGCCAGATAGGGAGGGGTGCCACCGTTGTCGGAGGTGAAGAGGATGTAGGTGCGCTTGCCCAGATCGAGCTGCTTGAGTGTATCGAGGATGTATCCGATCGAGCGGTCGATGCCTTCGACGGTGGCGGCAAGTTCGGGATCGAACTCCTTTCCGGGAACCTGGGGTTTGGCGCGATATTTTTCGAGCAGCTTCGGATCGGGATCGAAAGGCGCGTGCACCGCGTGGGGGGCGAAGTAGAGGAACCAGGGTTTGGCGGCATTGGACTTGATGAACTGGCAGGCCTCCTCGGCCATCGCGTCATTCAGGTCGCGTCCATTGGCATCGTGATAGGCGTCGTTTTCGAATCCCATTTCCTTCGGCTGGCGGCTGAAGGTGAAGCCTTGTCCATCAGGCGTGCAGGGCCCGCGCACGCCGCGGCCGAGATTCCACATGCCGACCATGCCAGTGACGTGTCCACCATCGCGGAAGCATTCGGGCAGCGTCTTCGCTTCGGTGGCGAGTTCCGGCTTGCTGTCGGTGGCGAGGATCTTCTGATGGGGTGATCCCGGGGCGTGCCGGTCGTCGATCACGGTGTAGACGCCGTGGCGGGGCGTGTATTGTCCGGTTAGAAGACAGGCCCGGGTCGGGGCGCAGTTCGGGGCGCTCGAATAGCCTTGGGAAAACCGCATGCCGTTGTGGGCGAGGGCGTCGATGCGCGGGGACTCGACGAAGGGGTTTCCCGCATAGCCGACATCGCGCCAGCCCATGTCATCGATCAGGATGACGAGCACGTTCGGTCTTTCCTCTGCCAGACTGAGGCAGGAGAGGGCGGCAAGCAGGAGCAGCGGTTTCATGGTGGGGTGGGTTCCTCGATCACCTGACGACCGGGTTCGTGATGGCTTTCGTGTTGGAAATGGTCGCGCGGGAGCGCGGAGTCGGATTCCAGGATGAAGGCCAGTCGGGCGGGACTGCCGTTGCGCCGGGGCAGGCCGTTGAGGACGAGCCGGTGGATCAGGCCGCTACCCGGTTCGAACCAGAGTTCCATGTCCTTGGCTCCTCCCTGTTCGTCGCTGCGCCGGACGCCATGCAGACCCTTGAGGGTTCCGTTTTCGTCGAATTGGGATGGCGCTTCGAACCACTCCAGCTCATAGCGGCTCCGAAGCTCCTCCAACTGGCTGCGCAGATCGAGAAAGGCGAGATCCTGACGGCCTCCGGCCAGTCCGCCAGCGAATCTCGACTGGTCACGACTGGTTCTAACAGGTCCCTGTCCCCGGATGCTCCAGTTGAGGGTTCCGTCGCAGCCGAGGGTCCGCGTGTCGGAGTTGGGAAGAGTTTGTTCGAGTACGAACTGTCGGTTGCCGCGCAAGGACAGCCTGGCACCGTCGAGCGAGGCGGACGGGGGGAATCGTCCGCGGTCAGGGGATCTCGAAGGCGGATCTCCCTCCTCGAGGACATCGAGCCGGTAAGTGCGGTCCCTCGGTTGATCGAAGGCCTGGAGGACTTGATCCAGACTGGCGGTGGCGCGTGAGGGCCACAGCAGCGCGGTCATGGTGACAAGTCCTAACAGAACCGCGGCAATTGCAGCGGGAAGCCAGCGCCGTTGACCGATCGGGGTGACGGGTGATTCCGCGTGCAGGGATTCGAAATAGGAGGCCGGATCGTCAGTCAGGCTGCCTGACTTCGCTTCTTCGATCAGCATGGCCTGGAGGGTGACGTGTTCGAGAAAGCGTTCACGGGCCTCAGGGGATGCAGCCAGCCTTTCGGACAGGGCATGGCGTTCCGCTTCATTGGCGCGACCGAGAAGCACGCCAAGGATCTGGTCCTCCAGGTTGTCAGGTGCCGATGTTCCGCTCATGGTTCGGAGCGGGCATCGCCGAGCCCGAGTGTTTGATTGATGCAGGAGAGGAGGGCCTCATGGGCACGCTTCAGGACCTTGTAGACCGCCATTTCGCTGCGCTTGGTCCGGGCCGCCAGTTCGGTCACCGAGGTTTCCTGTTCGTAGCGTGAGTGGAGTGTCTTCCGCTGGAGGGGAGTTAGGGATTTCAGGCATTCCCGCAGGGCGTCGCGACGCTCCTCATGGTGTTGTGCGCGCTCGTCGGCGCGGTCGGCCAAGGCGAGCAGGGTGCTGTCCTCGAGGGGCAGCGGAAGCCGCAGTTGTTTTCTCCGCCATTCCATCACGAGCAGCCGGGCAAAGCCGAGTCCCCAGGCAACAAACGGACGCGAGGGGTCGTAGTCGCCGAAGTGATTCCAAAGTCGGGTGGCGAGATCCTGAAGCAGGTCGTCCGCCGCGCTTCGATCATGGACGAGCGAATACAGGAAGCCGTAGAGGGCCGATTGGTTCGACACCAGCAACCTTGTGAATACGACCTCGGGAGGGGCGTCACGGAGCTGGGTGGATCGGTCGCAGGGCTCGGCCATGGTGTTTCGACAGGTATTGTCGGAAATCCCGGAAATCCCAACCTGTCCTTGCGAAATTTTTCAGGAAGGTGTGAACGATCAACCCACCAGCGCTGAGGGAATCAGATAGAGCAGCCGACCGTGGCGGGTGGGTGGGCGGATCTCCAGACAGGCCAGCGAGCCTTTCTTCATCTCCAGCCAGCCCCCTTCGGCACCGAGGACCCATTGCAAGATCGTGGAAAAATCCGGTTCGTGCCCGACGATCGCGACGCGTTCGAATTCGCGATAGGCCTTGAGTTCCGACAGCGCGGTTTCCGGATCGAGTCCGCAGGCGAGCCAGCCTTGGACCACGGGACCGGGAATGCAGGCGGCTTCACAGAAGGCCTCCGCGGTCTGCCGAGCGCGGACCAGGGGGCTTGTTAGAACGATGTCGGGTAATCCAGTCGCGGCCTTCAACAACTCCCCGGCACGCCGCGCCTGGGCGTGGCCTTTCTCCACCAGGGCGCGGAACCGGTCACCCTCGGGATGACGGTCTTCGGCTTTGCCGTGGCGGAGGAGGATGAGTTGCATTTCGAAAGAGAGTCGAAGGTCTTAAAGTCGAAGGTCGAAGAGTCATGAAACAACGAGTTCCACTCTCTTCATTAGAACTTGGAACTTGGCCCTTGGAACTTCTTCACATCGTCATCCCGCCATCGACGGCGAGGACCTGACCGGTGATGTAGCGGGCGGCGGGGCTGGCGAGGAAGAGGACGGCGGCGGCGATGTCCTGCACCTGGCCGAAGCTGCCGAGCGGGATTTTCTTCATGACTTCCTCGCGGACCTTTTCATTGAGCTCATCGGTCATGTCGGTGGTGATGAATCCGGGGGCAACGGCATTGCAGGTGACCTGGCGGCCGGCGAGTTCGCGGGCGACGGCTTTCGTGAATCCGATCAGCCCGGCCTTGCTGGCGGAGTAGTTCGCCTGGCCGGCATTGCCGATGAGGCCGATGACGGAGGCGATGTTGATGATGCGCGGGTCCTCGGCTTTCATGAGGACGCGCATGAAGCCTTTGACGGTGTTGAAGGCGCCCTTGAGGTTGGTGTCGAGCACGGTGTCCCAGTCCTCTTCCTTCATGCGCATCAGGAGTCCGTCACGGGTGACGCCGGCGTTGTTGACGAGGATGTGGATGGTGCCGAGTTCTTCGCCGATGCGCTTGGCGAGGTCCTGAACGGCGCTGTGGTCGGCCACGTCAACGGCGTAGGCGGTAGCGGATCCCGGGAAGGCGGCGTTGATGTCGGCAGCGGCCTTGCCACAGCTCGATTCGCTGCGGCTGACGACGGCGACCTTGGCACCCTCGGCGGCGAGGGCGCGGGCGATTTCCTGGCCGATGCCGCGTCCGGCGCCGGTGACTACGGCGGTTTTGTTGGCGAAGCGTTGCATGTGGCGACAGGGTGAGTAGGGAAGGGGAAAGCTGGAAGCTGAAAGTGGAAATTTGCCCTTCGATTTCCTGTTTTGCTGCTGTTAGTGTGGCCGCGATGGATTGCCCCTACTGCAAGACCAAGATGGCGGCGGCTGCGACGGAGTGTCCGACCTGATGGGTGACTTTTCCCAGGGTCTCCAAGGTCCTCGATCACCTTCAGGAGTTGGCGCGGCCGGCGTGGGCGGATGGGATCCCGAGCGTGCTCGAGGGTCTGGACCGCTTGTTCGCAAGCATCGCGCAGCTGCGGGAGTTTGATCGGGAGACGGATGAGTTTTAGCGGGGCCTCAACCGAAGGCTTTGAGGAAACCGACTTCTAGCGCGAGCTGCTCCTGGGCATTGGTGTCGAGCGAACGGCGCAAGGTTTCGAGAGCTTCCATGCGGCGCAGCAGGCGGCTTGAGGTTTCCTGCTCCGCAATCCGCTGTAAGGCCGGGATCGAGCCCGGGAAATCGAGGCCGTCCGAGCCGGATTTCACCCGCAGGACATCCGCCATCCAGGCCATCAGCACATCGAAAAGACGACCACGGGATTCGAGATAATCGGATTCGGCGGTGGCCTTGTGAAACTCCTCACGGCGCTTCAGCCAATCGCCTTCGGTGACATTTTTGTATGCCTGTTCCTCCTCCTTGATCGCGGCATCCGAGGCGGCGGTGGCGGCGGCCTTTTGCTCGTCAAGGATCGAGCCGAAGATCGCCTTGAGCGTAAGGGCGACGCGGGGATTTCCAAAACCGAGCGCCGCGGTGTCATTGAGTGCGGAAACCAGTGCGGCGCCGCCCTCGGCACCCAGACTGGTGCCCCCGGTGAGTGGCAGGCGGATGCAGCGGGAGAGAATCGTCGGCAGGAGGGCCTGGGGATTTGCAGTCAGCAGCAGAAGGATGGTCCGGTCCGGGGGTTCCTCGAGGGTTTTCAGGAAGGCGTTCGAGCCTTCGTTGCCCATCCGCTCGGCGGCGACCACGACACCAACTTTCCAGGTCCCTTCCGGCGCGGCCAGGCGCAGGGGGCGCTCCAGTTCGCGGATCGCCTCGACTGAGATGCGCCGTGATTTCATGCGCGGACGAAGGATCCGGACCCAGGGGCCCTCGAGTTCATCGAGCGGTGGGGTTTCCGCGACGACCGGTTCGCCGAAGAGATCGAAGCCTCCGGAGGCACCGCCGTTGATGAGGCCGATGATGCGGGCGGCGAGGTTTTCCTTCCCGCTGCCGGGTGCACCGCTGATCAGGAAGGCATGCGCCAGCCGGCCACGTTGGTGGGCCGATTCGACCAATTCGTAAGCGCGCTCCGCAGTGTAGGCCATGCGCGGTGATGCTGGTGGAAAGCGTGCGGGTCTTCCAAGTTCCAAATGCCCGTTCCATGGATTGGCGCTTGATCGGCGGGCGGATCGAACTTTCAGTCGGGCCATGAATCCAGCGTTCGCCCCTCGTGGCAGCAAGGCCGAGATCGAGGAAGGTCCGGCCTTTGCCCCTAAATTTGATACCGACGGATTGATCGCCGCGATGGCGATCGACTCGGTCAGCCGTGAGCCCCTGATGCTGGCTTACATGAATGCCGAGTCACTGCGCCGGACACTGGAGCTTGGCGAGGCGGTTTACTGGTCGCGGTCCCGTCAGGAATTCTGGCACAAGGGTGCCACCTCCGGGCATGTGCAGAAGATCGTCGAGATCCGAACCGATTGTGATCAGGACGCCTTGATCCTCGTGGTCGAGCAAGTGGGTGCCGGGGCCTGCCACACGGGACGCGGCTCGTGCTTTTACCGGCGGGTGGTGAAAGCGACCAACGGCACTCCGGGACTGGAGTTCACCGGTGGGGATCGGACCTTTGATCCGGCTGCCGTTTACGGAAAAGCCTGAGATGGTGAATTTCGCGGTTGCATTCGCGGCGGTGATCCACTAGCTCTGCCGCCCCGCAAGGCAGGACCTGTTTTCAAGGCCTGCCGTGCAGCTAAGAATTTCCACGAAGGAGGACCCATGGACATCATTAAGAAAATCGAGCAAGAGCAGTTGAAAACAGACCTCGTTGACTTCAATGTCGGCGACTCCATCAAGGTCCACACCCGCGTTGTCGAAGGTGGCAAAGAGCGTATCCAGATTTTCGCCGGCATCGTGATCGCCCGTCGTGGCACCGGTGTGAACGCCGCGTTCACCGTCCGCAAGATCTCCTACGGTGAAGGCGTCGAGCGCGGATTCCCGCTGCACACTCCGCGCATCGCGAAGATTGAAGTCGTGACGAAGGGCAAGGTCCGCCGTGCCAAGCTTCATTACCTCCGTGGTCGTGTTGGCAAGCGCGCGCTGATGGTGAAGGCCGCCGACCGCGCTTGAGTCTGACGGATTTATTTCAAACGCCCCTCCGGTCGTCCGGCGGGGCGTTTTGCTTTTAGCGGGCAGCCGTGTGTTTGCGCTTTTCGCCTGTCTGGCTCCCAGTCACCTTCCGCCCGTGCGAGCGCCGCTTCCCATTGTGTTTTTGCTGACCATCGCCGTGGTGGCGGTGACTTGGTGGCAAGGGACGCGTGGTCTTGATTTCCTGACACCGCCCGGCGAGGAGAAGCTCGCGCTGGCCCGACTGCAGGCGGCCAAGATCGGTTCGGTTTCCTCCCCGAACGATCTTCCTGCCTTGTCGAGCTCTCAGGGCGGGCAAGCGTCGGAGCCTGACGCGTCCACGGAGCCCGAGATCAAGCTCGGCAGCCTCGAGACCGCGCCGGGGTTGGAGGCTTACGCGGTTGATTCCCAGCAAGGTGCCGACCACTTGGTCAAGCTCGCCACCGCCCTGGAGGCGAAGGGTTCCTTTCAACGGGCCCTGCTGGCATGGGAGCGGGTCATTGACCTCGGGAAAGCAGAAGTCGCGACGCGGCAGACTGCGTTCTCTGCGGTGAAGCGTCTGCGGCCGACCCTGCCGACTTGGAACATTGATCCCGAGGGCGCGATTCCGCTGGTTCTCCACGCTGGCACAGGACCCGCGACGGCTCCGGGCTTGAAGCCCCTGCTGGAGGAGGCGGCCCGCCTGCTCGGTCAAGCTTCGGATGGGGTGATTGCCGCCACTCCTGATCTTGCCATCGGGAAAAAGGCCGTTGACGCCACCGGTCCGGCTCCGGTCGCGATCTGGCTCTCCGGCCCGGCGAACGACACACGCTCAAGCGAGGTCTTTTCGTTCACTGTCAGCGGTCCGGCTACCTTGCGCGATCAACTGCTGCGCACGCTTTACTTGCTCGTCTCCGGCCAGCTCAAAAGCAAGATCGCCTACACGCCGCCGCTGCCGCTTGAACCAGCCGATGAGCCGGTCGAGGCGCTGGCAACCCGCGTCACCCGGCTTTGCTGGCGCGAAATGGCCACGGGTCTCAACCTGCCGCTGCCCAAGTCGACGCCGGTTCCAGGGCCTCCGCGCCAAGGACCACGGCGGAATCGTTGACCCGGCGGCATTTTTTCTCAAAGATCCGGCCGGCGGAAGCGTTACCTCTAGAGCGCCCAATCAGTTTGCCTCATGCGACTTCTTCTCTCATTCCTATTCTCCTTGATGGTTCCGCGATTGGTGGCGGCGGATCCGGTGCCTAGGGTCGAGCCCGCGTCGCTCCCCGCGCGGGATCAGAAAGTGGAGCCGGCCAAGCCAGCCGTCGAAAAACTCGAGGGTGGCCGCTATCGGGTGGGTGAGGTGAACTTTGATCCGGCGACCCGCGAGATCCGCATTCCGGCCGTGGTGAACATGACCGGAGGACTGCTTGAGTTCCTTCTGGTGCGCAAAGATGGCAAGATCCACGAGTCCCTTTTTCGAAGCGATGTCAACCCCACCCACCTCAACCTCGCCTTTGCCCTTCTGCGCTATCAACCATCGGCTGAGCTCTATGCCGAGATCGACCCCGAGACGGGCCATGGTACTGGTGAACTTCCGCAGGTTGCCGAGGAGGTGAAGGCTGCCTCCCGGGTGAACATCAAGGTCGAGTGGAACGACAACGGCCAGACCAAGACCAGTCCGGTGAATGAATGGATTTCCGACCTGACGACTGAGAAGCAGATGCCTTCCGGGCCATGGGTGTATGGTGGATCGGTCATGGACGGCGGCCGCTATGTGCCGGAAGCCACGGGTGACATCGTCGCGATTCTTCTGACCAACAGCGCGATGATCCTCTACCCGGGCGCGGACAATTCGAATGATGAAGTTTGGCAACCCTATGCCAAGCGCGTGCCACCGATCGATACCAAAGTCACCCTGATCTTTTCTCCGAATTCACCATCGAAACCTGCTCCGAAACCATGAAGTCCGCCTTTTTTCTCAGCCTCTTCGCCGCCGGCCTTGCGACCGCTGCGCCGGACAACAGCCGTTACGTCTCGCTCCAGCAAGAGATCAAGCAGGCCATCGCCCGTGGCAACGCCTGGCTCAAGACCCAGCAAAAAGAAGACGGAAACTGGGACGATGGTGGCATCCCCGCCTTCACCGCCCTCGCCCTGACCGCCGCCACGCGCGACCCGAATGTCGACATGAAGAGGGAAACTCCCACGCACATCGCGAAGGGCTTCGACTGGCTCGTCAAGCAACAGAAGGAGGACGGCGGCATCTACAATCGCGGCCTAACAGTTTACAACACCGCCACCTCGGTCACCGCCCTTTCGGCGCTGGGGAAGTCTGATTACGAGTCCGTCATTGTCCGCGCGCGCAAGCACCTCATCGGCCAGCAGTGGGATGCCGGGGAGAAGGGCAAGACCGATAACCCGAATGATGGCGGCATCGGCTACGGCTCGAACAACGACCACACCGACATGTCCAACACCTATCTCGCGATCGAGGCACTTGCCTTGTCGAAGAAGGTCGTCGAGGACGGCAAGCACGGTGACCAACCCGATCTTGATTGGGACGCGGCGGTGAAATTCCTTTCCCGCTGTCAGAACCTTACCGCGACCAATGACCAGCCCTGGGCCTCTGACGACGCCAAGAACAAGGGTGGCTTCGTCTACACGTCCACCGAGTCGAAGGCGGAGGATACGCTGCCCGACGGCCGCACCGCACTTCGTTCCTACGGATCGATGTCTTACGCCGGCCTGTTGTCGTTGATCTATGCCAAGGTTTCCGCGGATGATCCACGGGTCGTTGCGGTGAAGGAATGGCTTTCGAAAAACTACACGGTCGATGAGAATCCCGGCCTCAAGGCGGAGGGCCAGTACTACTACTACCAGGCCATGAGCAAGGCACTCGCCGCCGCCAACATCAATACCTTTAAGCTCGCTGACGGCAGGGAAACCGACTGGCGCAAGGACCTTGGGGAAAAGCTCCTCAATGTCCAGAAGGGCGACGGCTCATGGTCGAACGAAACTGGCCGCTGGATGGAAAGCAACCCCGTCCTCGTCACCGCCTACAGCGTGCTCGCGCTCGAGCAACTCTATGACTCGATCCCGCGCTGATCTCCACCGTGGCTGAGGGATCAGCTTTCGGAACGGTTGACGTCTCGATCGTTTCAACCATGGGAATGCGACACGGTGGAGCCCGGGTCACTTGATTTCGAGGGCGAGGCGGGCTTTCCCGTCCTTGTCAGTATCGGGACCAGTGGATCGGAAGTCCCTTGCTCAACGGTGCGGTTGAGCTGCTGGAGAGTTTCATCGATGTATCGGGAGATGCGGTGAAGATGAACTTTCCGCCCGAACCGGTCTCAGGGTGGCTTTCCCGTCAGGCGGGGTCTCTTCAATGGCGAAACTCATTGGGACCGCCAGCTGCTCCCCAACTGGTGCGCCTTCGTTGACGACGGGAGCGAAGTCGACTTGCCCGTCGGCAGAGGCGATCTTGAATTGGTCGGACTTGCTCGTATGCACCGCGTAGAATCCCAGTCAGGGCGCGTGCTGAAGCATCGGTAGCTCCGCATCGACCGGTTGACTGGCCGCTGCGGCGAAAAGGCAGGACGCAGTCAGGATTGCTTTCATGCAGTTGCACACCGGTGTGACTGTCGCGCGGACCGTCTTTCCTCCGTCAGAATGGCTTCGCCAGTCCCAACCAAGCGGCGGTGGCGGCGGCGGCGAGACAAAGCCCGAAGATCACCGATTTCGGCAGCACGTTGCGCTTCGCGAGCACCGGGGCGACCCCGAGGAACAACCAGAGTCCGAGCTTCACCTGCCACCAATGCTTGCCCATCGGCGGCTCCTTGAGCATGGCAAAGCCGATCAAGAGAATCAGCAGCAGCGAGACGCCGTGCAGGATCGACGAGCACTTCTTGCAGGAACTGCCACTGAGTATGGCTCCGAACGAGGAGAACAGGGCGAAGGCACCGACGAGGTGGAGGACTTTGAGAAGGTGAGGATCCATGGGGCAAAAAGGTTGGGCGCAGTTTCACCGGCAGTCGGACCGACGCAAGCAAATGCCGAAGCGGGCTTAATTTTGAATCGCGAATTGGCAAGTTGCGCCTGGATCGAGGCGTAGTAGGATGAAAGAGATGAAGAAGGGACTCGCGACACTCACCGCCTTGTTGGCCGGGGGCTACCTGCTGACGATCGGGATTCTTCCCGATCCGATCCCGTTCATCGACGAGGGCATTGCTCTGGTGGTTCTGGTGAAATCCCTCGCCTATCTGGGAATCGATATTTCGCGCTTCGTGCCGTTCATGAGCAGGAAAGTGAAACCTGGAAAGCCCCCTGAGTCTTCGGGGCAGACGATTGACGTTTGATTTCGTTGATTTCGTTGATTTCGTCGGGAAGAATCGCGCCGCCCGCTTCGTAACAAAGCCCATCCTATGGCCGATACTTCCGCATCACGCACCTCGACCCGCCCTCCTGCCCTATTGACCCTGGTGGGCTTTCTAACCATCTGCGCGATGGTTTCCATGCCGCTGCTTGCCGGTGCTCCCAATGCCGAACACGTGGCGGATTGGGTGAAATTCCTGGGGCCCTTCCATCCAGTCGTCCTGCACCTGCCGATCGGAATTGTCAGTCTGGCGCTGTTCCTCGAATTCGCCTCGCTTTTTTCGAGAGACAAGCGGAACAGCGGCGCGGGCTCGCTGGTCCTGGGACTCGCCGCCGCCTCTGCGGTGCTCGCGGTGCTCGCCGGATTTCTTCTTTATCAAGGTGGCAGCTATGAGCAATCGGAGGTCCTCGGGCGACACCTCTGGGGCGGAATCGTTTTCGCCTCGGCGATGATCGCGACCTACATCGTCAAGGCATGGACCGATGCCGCAGGGGGGGGCGTCTGGCTCTATAAACTATCCCTGATCGCCTCATTCGGGATCATGACCTACTCCAGCCACGATGGGGGCACCATCACTCATGGCGAAGGCTTCCTGACCAAGAACGCACCGGCTTCGATCCGCAAGGTGCTCGGACTCCCCGTGGACGAGAACGGGATCAAGGCCAAGCCCGCGAAGCCGGTGGCTGAGCAGGTGGTCTACTCGGACATTGTCTCACCGATTCTCGAACACCGTTGCATGGCGTGCCACAACCCTAACAAAGTGAAGGGCAAGCTGCGGATGGACACCTATGAGTTGCTGGTGAAGGGTGGCAAGGAAGGGTCCGGCATCGAGCCTGGCAACGCCGCCAAGAGCAGGATCATCATCCGCGCCGAGCTGCCGCGCGACGACGAGGAGAGCATGCCGCCGGATGGCAAGACTCCGCTTAACGCCCAGGAACTCGCGGTGATCAAGTGGTGGCTCAACAGCGGCGCCGATCCCGCGAAGACGGTGTCCGAGTTGAAGGCGCCCGCCGATGTAATGGAGGCGATCGCCAAGCTCGAGCCGGTGTCGCTGAAAGGTGGCTCTACCGAGATTGAGGACGTCGTTCCGCACGCCGCTGCTCCGGCCGGTCCAGATCCGGAACTGAAGAAGACGCTTGCCGGCTTCGCCAAGGATTTCCCGGGCTCGCTCACGTTCGAATCCCAGCAGTCGTCAGCGGTGACATTCACCGCCGTCTCGCTGCGTGGGACTCTCGACGACCAAGGTTTCGAAAAACTGTCCCCGGTCATGAAGCACCTCGTCACGGCGGATCTCTCCGCTACGAAGGTGACCGACAAGGGAGTGGCGTTGCTTTCCAGCGCGGAGAACCTGCGCATGATCCGGCTGTCGGAAACTCCAGTGACCGATGCCGCGATCGATACCTTGGTAAAGCTTTCGAAGCTCGAATCGGTCAACCTCTATGGCACGGCCGTGACCGACGCCGGGGTGTCGAAGCTCTCCGCTCTTCCGAACTTGAAGCGTCTCTACCTCTGGCAGACGAAGGTCACGCCCGCCGCGATCGAGGAGCTGAAAAAGAAGCTGCCCAACTGCGAGATCGTCAACGGCGCTTGATCCCCTGCTTTTCCGGAGGTCGCAGGATGTTCCGCTGGGTCTCCGGCGCTTGTTAGATTGGCAGGGACCTTTATCCGAAAGGTCCGGCTGGGGGCGGCGTGTTGGATCATTCGACAATCGAAAAGTTAAAGCGGCTCACACCCACCGGACCGCCACGGAGGTCGGGTCCCTGCCTTTGGATCAATCTCCAGCAAATCCTTTCAACAACTCCGACAATCCTCTTGGTTTTCCAGCCTCCAGGGTCCAGAATCCTCCAAGCAATCAGGCAGTCGAACTCCGTTCATCAGAGTCAACTTTGTTCGTGCTCACCGAGCGGTCGGTGAGTATCCCCTAAACCCGACCGGTCGTTCAACAATACTGTTCGCAAGAAAATCCATCATGACCCGCCTTGTGCAACCACATGACCGAAGAGCGAATCGCACCAGCGGTCTCTTGTGGTGCTTGGGCGCAACAATACTTCCATCTGTCTGTATAGCCTTCGCATGGCGTCCACTCAGCTCTGACCCCGTAGGACTTTTGCTCGGTGCCGTGATCGCAGGCGGTTTCATCTGCTGGACAGGGAATAACCTAATTTCGGGGACTTACACTAGCAAGCAGGGCAATTACAGGCGCGACGAATCTCCCATCCGGTATTGGATTCACACCATAGTGGTTGCCGCAGCGACGTTCTTAGTCTTAATCTTCTGGATACACCAGATACGGGTAGTCACTGGCGGATCAATGAAACCTCAAGCGTTGGCGAAGCGTCTGGCTGCAGCGAGCACTTAATCGCAGGCATGAATACAACACCTGCAGTCACAAAAAGATGTCACTCTTGTCCGCCGTCCAATTCGGAAGTTTGATTGAGAACAAGCCGGGTCATGGGAATGCCTGCTCCCGCCGGACGGCCACGGTGATGTCCCTGATGATTCAGGGGTCGGTGACGACCAGGCGATGGGGGAACGCCGGGGGCTCCTCGCGGCAAGCGACGACATAACTCTCCCATGACTCGATCTTCGGACGATCACGCGCCTCTCCTCGCGCGACGATGCGTTGCAGGCGTACTTCCGGCGGGCACCAGATGAAGTGGATTTCAGGCAATTTTCCGAAGCGCTGGTGGAGGATCTGCGGCCATCCGGCGTCCGCGCATTCACGGGTGAAGGGACCGGCGATGACGACCGGGACGTTGGGGAGATTGGTCGCCGCGAGGTCGTAGAGGGTCTCGTAGACGGTGTCGCGATAGGCGGCTTTATACGCGGGCGAGTCGCGGTCGTTGGGGTCGAGCCCGGCGAGGATCAGTCCGGCACGGACCAGTTTTTCCGCGACCTGGTCGCTGTCGAAGAGGACGGCCCCGAGGCTGGCGGCGAGGGTGCGGGCGTAGGTGGTCTTTCCCGCAGCAGGCGGACCACAGACGAGGTGGAGCATGGGGGAAAGAGGTGAGAAGTGAGGATTGGGAATTGATAAATTGATAGCAGGCCCGGCCCCTTTTGAACTGCCCACTACTCAGCTTTCAATTTCCGGAGCCACGGTGCCTTGTGCTTGGAGTTTAGAAACTCGGTGCGAATGTAGAGGCCTTCATTACCCTCGCCTTTCTTCATCAGCTTCCACAAGAGACGGGGTTTGACGCTGGATTTGAGGAAGCCATCGGTATTGAAGGCGATGGCGCGGGGGTCGTTGAGGCAGATCTGGGCGGTGATGGGAATGTTTCGTCCGCCATAGCCGACGTCGCCTCCGGAAGAGTCGCGGCGCTCGAAGAAAACAAAGCCTTCGATTTCATTGGGCTTCGGGTTTTCAAGTGGCCCCAGTTGATCTTCGACCCAGCCATTATTCCAAAAATGAATGGCGTAGCTGCCTTGTCGGACGAGTTCGGCCTTGAGACGGAGGGCTTCCTTGGTGTTGCCGCGATGGCGACTGAGTTTTCGGCGGTCCGAACTCAAAGGACAGAGGATCTGCGAGGGCAGGAGGGTCAGATCGCGCCCGGGGTAATTGGCGTGGACCTTGTTCAGCATCAGCGGGCCGGTGGTGGCGAGGATATCGAAGTCGGCGACGGTGCCGTGGGTGGAGGCTTTCAAATGTTCGATGACGGCGGCCATGAAGGGGTGGCCGGGTTCCGAAGCCATCAGGGCATTGCAAAGCATGTGGTCGACCTTGGAAATGGCAGCGTGCTCGTCAGGCTCCATTCCGATGACGGCGGTGTGGCTTTCGAGGAGTGGATCGAGCGGCTGGAGGCATTCGTAGTCGAGGTCGGCATAGACGCCGCCGAGTTGATAAAGTACCAGGTAACGGATGGCATCGGCCCGCTGAATGCCGTAGGGATAATTCTGGAAGGTGGTTAGAAAGTCGGGGTAGTGCCGGGCGACGAAGGACTCACTTTCATCATCGGTCCAGAGCCGATACTCCCAATCGGGATGATGGGATTTCCAGCTGTTGACGCAGTCCCACCACTCCTCTGGCACGTCGTAAGTCTTCCAAGTTTGGTGGATGATTTTCGGGATAGCCATGATGGGGGAGGAGAGCCGTTAGAGAACTGTGGGGGATGGCATGCAAGGGTGCAACGCGCAAATGGGGAGCAAGAGTGATGAGTGGCGAAATTCGAATGACGAACGAGGAGGGGAAAGGCGCGTTGTTTGGAATTTCCTGCAGGACTCCTCCTTGGACCTTGGAATGTGGCCCTGGAAATGTCAGGCTTTCCGGCGATGGCACTGACGAGAATTTTCCTGATCCGGCATGGGGCGACGGTTCTCACGGCCGAGGACCGTTTCGCGGGAGCGACGGATGTGGCACTGTCCGACGCTGGCCGGGCGCAAGTGGAGCGGCTTTCAGCGAGGCTGGCGAAGGTGCCGGTAGCGGCGGTGTATGCCTCGCCTCTGGGGCGGACTTTGGACACGGCGGGAATCCTGGCGGCTCCGCACCGGCTGGAGGTGCAGGCGCGCGCCGGGCTGCGGGAGATCTCGCACGGCCACTGGGAGCGGCTGACGCGCAAGGAAGTCGAGCAGCAGTTTCCCGAAGAGGCGGCGGCATGGGATGAGGACCCCTACAGCTTTGCGCCGCTGGGCGGGGAGAGTGGGCTGGAAGTGACGGCTCGGGCGCTCCCGGCGCTGCTTGACATCGTCCGGCATCACGACGGCGAGGCAGTGATCGTGGTTTCGCACAAGGCGACGATCCGGCTGCTGCTCAGTTCGCTGCTCGGCTTTGATCCGCGGCGCTACCGGGACAATCTCGATCAGGATCCCGCCGCGCTGAACGTGGTTGATTTCAAGGGGCCGGTGCGGGCGCGTTTGACGCTTTTCAATGATACCTCGCACTACTCCGACGGCTGTTTCTCGATGCCGATCGCTGCGGAACCCCGTCTGTCGGGATGGTGGACGAAGTGAGGTTCACGGCTTTATTATCGCACTTTTCTTGCAAAAGCGATCTTAAGCCACGAAGCTCCGGCTGTGCGCGGCTCGCCCTTTTTCCGGACCCTGATGCTCGCCGCCGGCCTATTGCTGGCGGGCTGGGGGATTCTCGACTTGGCGAATGTTTCGGCCATGCCGCAGGGGCAGGTGCCCAAGGCGCTTCCCGGGGTCGGGTCGGCTTGCGGCTTCGGCTTAAAGCTTTCGGCGGTGGCGGAGCTCGTTGAACTGAAGGGCCGGGACGGCAGGGTGCTCTTCCGCAGCGAGGGTTCAGGCGGACCCTTTAGCGGGATGATTGCCTTGGATGACACTGACCCGCAGGTGTACGTGACTGTGAAGTGGAAAGAGGCGACGACAGAGGGCGGGCGATTCGCCAAGCTGACGTTGGAGCCGGCGGGAAAGCCGACACTCACGCACTATTTCGAGGCCCCGGGAACGATCGAGGACGTGTGGGAACCACCGGGCGAATGAGCGATCATCTTCATCACGACGGCTGCGCGCACCACGAGCATCATCACGAGCTGGTGATCGAGTCGCTGACGGTGCACTATCGGCGTGTGCTGGCGCTGGAAAAGGTCTCGCTGGCGACCTCGTGCGGCAACCGCGTGGCTCTGGTGGGTCCGAATGGTGCGGGCAAGAGCACGCTGTTGAAAGCGATCGCCGGACTGGTGCCGCGCACTTCCGGGACGATCCGTTGGCGCGGCACAACGGTGCGGAAGTGGTCGCGGGAGTTCGCCTACCTGCCGCAGCGCGAGGAGGTTGACTGGGCGTTTCCGATCACGGTGCGCGGACTGGTGGAAATGGGCCGCTACCCGCAGACCGGTTGGTGGCGGGCGTTTTCCGAGGCCGATGCCCATGCGGTCGATCTGGCGCTGGAATCTCTGGGACTGAATGATCTGCAGCATCGGCAGATTCGGGAGCTATCAGGCGGGCAGCAGCAGAGGGTCTTCCTCGCCCGCTCGCTCGCCCAAGAGGCGCACGTGCTGCTGTTGGACGAGCCCTTCACGGGCCTCGATCGCAGTGCTTCAAGGATGCTGGCGGACTTGCTGGGCAAGCTTTCGCATGAGGGTCGACTGGTGATCGCCTCGCATCATGATCTCGATTCCGCGCCGCGGCTTTTCGACGAGGTTCTGGTGCTAAAGACCCGTGAGATGGGATTCGGTCCCGTGGGGGAAGTTCTCACTCCGGATCTGGTCGATCGCGTCTTCGATGGCAACAAGACGACCGCCTAACCATTTCTCTGAACGTGGAAATCCTCACCAATCCTTTCTATCAACGAGCTCTCGCCGCAGCGGCCTTCATTGGCTTTGCGAACGGCTTTTTCAGTGGCTTCGTGGTGTTGCGGCGCAGTGCTCTCTCGGTCAGTGCGCTTTCCCACACGATGCTGCCTGGCATCGCGCTGGCAATCCTTGCGACGGGGGCGCTGACCCAGTGGAACGCCTTCGCCGGGGCGCTTTTCGCCGCGCTGTTGGTCGGCCTGGGTTCGGTGGCGGTCTCGCGCGGTCATCGGGTCGAGCAGGGGACCGCACTGGCGGTGCTCTACACGGCCGCCTTCGCGGTGGGCGTCGCGATCCTCCCTTTGCTCAAGACCCGCCAGCAGCTTGAGGACTGGCTGTTTGGAAATATCGTGGCGGTCGGTAACGGCGACCTCCTGATCTCCTATGCCACCGGGGCGGTGGTGCTGATCTCCACCAGTCTGCTAATGCGACCAATCTTGCTGACACTCTTCGAACCCAACGTCGCAGCAGCCCAAGGGGTGCCGGTGCGATTCATCCAGTATCTGCTTTTCGGCCTGCTGGTGCTGTCGCTGGTGTCTTCACTCCAAGCGGTTGGCTGCGTGCTTTCCGTGGGCTTGCTGGTGGCACCCGCCGCGACGGTCTCGCTTTTAACAGACAAGACCTCCGCCCTTTTCTGGGGCGGAGGTCTCATCGGTGCGGTGGGCTCGGCGCTGGCGGTCGTTCTATCCTCGACGATCGGCATCGCTCCGGGCCCGGCGATCGTGATCCTGTTAGGAATCCTTTTCGTGGCCGCCTACCTGTTCAGCCCGCGGTATGGATTACTGGCTGGTAGGCGTCGCTGAATCCGCTACCGAAGCCCGGGGGGATTTGGTCGGCATTGAGTTCCAGCCAAGTCTCAGCTTCCTGACGGGTGCGGAAAATACGGCTGCGGTCGGTGTTGCGTGCCCAAGGACCGAGCATGCGGACCGTTCCGAAGAAGGACGAGTCGCCGACCGCGAACACCAGCCAGCCGTCGGTCCGGTAGTCTTCCTGGCGGAGCAGGAGGGAGAGTCGGAGCACGTCGTTTGCCGTGAGATCGAGATGGGCGGCGCTGAAATCAATGAGGGCGTGGTGACCGCGCGACCAGGAGGGGGCCTCCACCACCGCTTCCGCTACTGAGCGGAGATCCTCGAGGCCGATCCGGCCCTGATACTCTTCGACCCTCAACCTTTGGGCCGGATCGATCCGATAAGTGCGCCAGGCACTAGGTTCGGGACGATCAGCGCTCAAAAGTTTCATGGTCTTCTGAACTGTCTGACCTCAGCGATGGTGATTCTTTTAAAAATTAAATGGTGAACGATCGCTTTAATCTTTTCTTTTGAAATAGTTATTGAATCATTGGAAGTAAGGATCGCTTAAGTATTTGAAAAGTTCACCGGTCAGTGTTTTAAACATGTTGAACGTCAGGGAATTACACTTCGGTCCTCGCGATGATTTGGGTGGCCTGATGGCTGGGTGAAGCTTGCTTGGCAATGAGTGAGGAATTTCAAAAAATCAGGATTATACACGAGCTCCGATTGGGAATGGATGGTGCCTTTGGGTCTGGCCGAGTGGTGGTGTGGAAACTTTCCGCTGGCACCCGGCGTGGGCGCCCTTATCACTCCTTCAGCCATGATTACGCTAACCGAACGAGCCGCTGTGGAATTGCGCTCCCTTCTTGATGGCCGGGGCGCTGCCGCGACCTTGGGATTGCGTCTTGCCGTTCGGCGGGGAGGCTGTGCCGGTTGGCAGTATGAGATGGCGGTGGGTGAGCCGGAAGCAGGTGATTTCACGATCGAGTCACTTGGAGCGAAGGTGATCATCGCGGCTGACAGCATCGAACGTCTGAGCGGCTGCGAGGTCGATTACTCGGATGCGCTTTCCGACGCCGGATTCAAGATTCACAATCCTCATGCTGCCCGTTCGTGCGGATGCGGCACTTCCTTTGAAACGGTGGATGATCTGCCGGGTGCCAACGCCGTGGCGGACGGTGAAGCCTGCGGATCCGTCTAACAAGCCGTGGCCCGTAAACCAGAGGAATCCCCACCCCGTCGGCCCGCCTATTTCTGGTGGCTGCTGGCCAACGGGCTTGCGATCTGTTTCGCGGTTGTCAGTTGGGTGGTCTGCCTGAATGTTTTCCGCCACCCTGAGAATCCGCGGAACTATGAGATCATGCGCAAGCTGAAGCGTCTGCCCGAGTTGAGGCGCTACAGCATGCTCGAAGCACCGAGCGCCGTCTCACTTTCCCCAAAGGAGATCTATCGCAAGTACTTCGGATTTGATGAGCCGGGTCAGAAGCGGCTCAACGAGGCCCTGATGAAGAACTATCTCACGAACTTCGAAAGGCCGCTGCTGCTCTGCTATGTTGAGGGAAACTACGAAGTCGAGGCGGTGCGGCCGCTTGGGGCAAAGGACTTCTTCGAGCCGGGATTCGTCGTTCGTGGCCGGGCAATGGTGAAGCCTGACGAGTTCACCGCGGCGGCGCCTTATCCGGTGATCATCGAGTACCTCTTTCCGACCGTGGATCGCGCGGCCTTCTCGTGGTTCAAGCCGGGCGATACGCTGACGGTTTCCAAAGTGCCGAACTGCGCGGCAGTGCTGCATGTTTCCAAGGTCATGGTGGAGAACGAACAGGTGCTGTGTGTGACGGTGGTGCCGATTGTGTACGGCGGGTATCAGGTTGGTTCGGAGCGGTCGTTCTCGATCGAGCCGCCGGACTACTTCAAGCCCGGCGCGGGCTTTCCGTTATTCAAGTGATGCTCCGCCGTCCGGGCGTCAAGAGAAGACGGTTGATCCTCGCGCGGTTGTAGCGCTGGACGAAGATGCAGGGCAGGTTGGCTGTTAGAGCGTAGCCGACCATGACGAGGTCCGCCCACCATGGATTCCAAAGGAAGAAAAGCGGCGTGCAGGCGATGGCTAACCAGTGGCAGAGTTCGCCGCGCCAGGTCTCGCGGTTGAAGCGGGCGAGATAGGCACGGTCCCGGCCCGCGAGGGTGGCTTTCGGGAAGCCGCCGCTGAACCAATTCGCTCCATCCGGCAGGAGGTCCTTCCAGCTTTTGATCCGCATCCTTGCCTCGTAGACGTGTCCATCCGACTCCCAGTTCCAGACCGGCCGCGCGATGAAAAAGGACAGCGGCAGCCGCGTGAATCCCCACGCCAGTGCGATCTGGATGATCGGCCAGCCGAGGACGTTGAGGGCGATCATCCACGCGATGGGCAGTTCAATCCGCATGGATGGCCCGTCCTTTCCACGTGACCTCTTTGCCGGATTTCAGGGCGGAGCGCATCAGGACGATGAGATAGAAGATCAGTGGCACTGGGTAAAGCAGCGAGGCGATCCAGGAGAAACGTCCGGTCTGCCTCAGCAGGATTCCCAGTTGAAGGCTCACTGCAAGATGGATCCATGGGGCAGCCGGGGTCAATGCCCACGCGGCCATGGCGAGAAACAGCCCGCCCATCCAGACACTGATCAGCGCCATGGCCGAACGCGGCGTTTGTCCTGCTCCAGAGGCGAAGCCCTTGGTCCAGCCTTCGATCACTTCAGCGAGCCCGCCGGGATACATCCTGAATGAGAGTAACTCCTTTCCGATCACGCTGCGGACCGGGATCCCGAGGCTGAGGAAATGCTCCGCCAGGCAGAGATTTTCGAGGACCTTGCCCTTCACAGACTCATGGCCACCTGCTCGATGGTAGCTCTCGCGATCGACGAGCAGCATTTGTCCTAACAGACCGTGTGGCACCGTGCCGGCGATCATGGTCAGGTTGAACATCGCGCTGAGTTGCTCGTAGGGCCTTTCGATCGCGTGAAAGGGAGCCAATGAAAGCGCGCCGTCCTGATAGCCGCCAACGATTTTTCCCAGCCCATCGATTTCAAGCCACGTGTCGGCATCGAGAAACATCAGCAGCTCTCCCTTCGCAACAAGCGATCCCTGGTGGCAGGCCCAAGGTTTGCCCCTCCAGCCTTCGGGCAAGGGCTTGGAGGAAAGTACTCCGGCTCCGAGTGAGGCTGCGATTTCCGCCGTGGCATCGGTCGAGCCATCGTCGATCACGATCACCTCCAAAGGCTGAAAGGCCTGGTTTCGGATCGATTCCAGCAGCCTCGGCAGATTGTGCGCCTCGTTTCGTGCCGGTATCAGGACGGAGATCGAGCGGGGAGTGTTTCCTGATTTTCCAAATCGCTTGCGGCCACTCCGGATCTTGGCCAAAAGCCCCCAGCCCGCGAGCCAGGAGGTTGCTGCGGCAAGGACAATGGCTACTTCTTGTCCCATGCCACGATCTTCTTGCACACATTCTGGCCGCAAAGAACCACCATCGGCATGCCGCCGCCGGGATTCACCGAGCCGCCGACGAAGAACAGGTTCGGATACTTCGTGCTCTGCTTCGGAGCCTTAAAGGCAAGGTTCTTGAAACGATCCGAGACCACGCCGTAGATCGAACCCTTGTTCGAGTTGTAACGCTCCCGGATGTCGAGCGGCGTCCAGACGTGTTCATAGACGATGTGTTTCCGTAGGTCGGTCAGGCCCATGCGCTCCAGCTTGTCGATGATGCGGTCCTTGAAGACGAGGTAGTCCTCACGGGTCAGCGGATGCTCGTCGTCGATGTAGGGAATATGCGGCAGGATCTTCAGACAGTCGCATCCGGCGGGTGCGACGGTCGGGTCGGTCTTCGACGCGGCGACGAGGTAGATCGTCGGATCGGGCGGGAGCTCGTGCTTCTTGAAGACCGTCTTAAAATGCTCCTTCTGGTGCTCCGAGAAGAAGAAATTGTGGTGGGCGAGCTGCGGATACTGGATGTCGAGCCCGAGGTCGAGAACCAGTCCGGAGCAGGCCGGTTCGTAACGGTCGAGCGATTTCATGAACGCCTTGTCCTCGCCTAACAGCTTTTCATAGGCGGGGATGACCTCGACGTTGGATACGAGGATGTCGGCCGCATGAAAGGTGCCGTCGGCCGTGACGATGCCGGTGACCGTCTCGCCCTCCCTGCGGATCTCCTTGATCTCGCTGTTCAGGTGGACGGTGATGCCGAGTTCCTCCATCAAGCGCTTTAGGCCGAGTGCGATGTGGTAGAGCCCGCCGTCGACATACCAGAGATCGTAGCGGAACTGGATCGTCGGCATGCAGTTCATGAAGGCCGGAGCGCGGTAGGCGGACGATCCGACGTACTTGATGAAGTAATCGAAGATGTCCCGCATGTGCGGCGTCTTGAGGAAGCGCGCGACTCCCCCGTGCATGGTGCGGAAGAGGTCGAACTTCGGAAATTTCCAGGGGCCGTAGAAGTCGGCGAACTCCTTCGAGGTATCGAGCCCTTGCTCGAAGTAGCCTGCATTGACCAGATCGTAGAGATCGGCGGAGTATTTTAGGAAGCGTTCCACGTTTGCCGGATCCTCACCGACCTTCCGGGCTTCAGCAGCCATCACGGCGGGGTCGGGGTCGAGATCGACCACCTTGCCATCCTGGAAGAAATTCCGCCAATGAGGACGCAGCGGGCGGATCGAAAAGTAGTCGCTCATTCTTTTCCCTGAGCGCTCGAACAGCCGCTCGAAGATGGCGGGCAGGGTCAGGATCGAGGGCCCGAGATCGAAGGTGTAGCCTTTTTCCTTCAGGACGTTGAGTTTGCCGCCGATTTTGTCGTTCTTTTCATGAATCGACACATGATAGCCCTCCTGGGCAAGGGAAATGGCGGCGGAAATCCCCCCGAGCCCGGCTCCAAGGACGATGACTGATTTCGGTGTGGCTGCCATGAAGGCTGCACTATGTCAGGCATCCGCAGGTTTTCCAGTGGGGGATCGAGAAAAGTGTCGAATCCTTGACGAAGCGCGGGCGCACCGCGATGGAGTGGAGAGCAGAATGGACCACAGGGGATTGATCGCGAGACAGAGGTGCTATTTCGCGAGCGGGGCGACCCGTTCGCTGGAGTTCCGTCGCCGTGCCCTTGAACGGCTGGGTCTGGCCATCGAGGCTTGCGAGTCTGCGATTCTCGCTGCCCTGCAGGCGGATCTCGGAAAGCCTGCCATCGATGCCTACACGTCGGAGATTGGTCTGGTGCTGGGTGAGATCCGGCACGCATTGAAGCATCTGGGGAAATGGATGAGGCCGCGCGGTGCCAGGGTCCCGATTCTGGCCTGGCCGGGGAAGGCGGGGATTCTGCGGGAGCCCTGTGGGGTCGTGCTGATCCTCGGGCCGTGGAACTATCCATTCCAGCTCGTGCTCTCACCTCTGGTCGGTGCGATTGCCGGGGGAAACTGCGCCGTATTGAAACCTTCTGAACTGTCCCCACACACCACCTCAGTCATTTCGGCACTGATCCGGGAGACCTTTTCCGTGGAGTTCGTCTCGGTGGTCGAGGGAGAGCGCGACGCCGCGGAATCGCTGTTAGAGGAGAAGTTCGACCACATTTTCTTCACTGGCAGCACGCCGGTCGGACGTAGGGTGATGACGGCCGCGGCGAAGCATCCGACGCCGGTGACTCTGGAGCTCGGCGGGAAGTGCCCAACGATTATTTGCGGGCTCGACAGTGCGAAGTCGGTCGAGATCGCGGCGCGACGGATTGCGTGGGGAAAATTCATGAATGCCGGGCAGACCTGCGTCGCGCCGGATCACGTGTGGGTCGAGCGTTCGATTCATGACGGTTTTGTCGAAGCGGTTGGACGGATTTCGAGAGAGTTCTTCGGTCCTGGCAGCGGGCATCTGATCAATCGGCGGCACTTTGACCGGGTGGTGGCGTTTCTGCAGGATGGCACGATTGCTTCTGGCGGCAGCTGTGACGCGGAGTCTCTCTGGCTTGAGCCGACCGTCCTCACAAACGTCTCGCCGCGATCGCCGGTGATGCAGGAGGAGATCTTCGGGCCGGTGCTGCCGGTGATCGCGTTCGATCAACTCGACGAGGTGCTTTCCGAGATCCGGTTGCGTCCATCGCCGCTGGCGGTTTATGTGTTTTCAAATGACGAGGCGGTGAAGCGAAAGGTCGTGAATGAAACCAGGTCGGGCGGTGTGTGTGTCAATGATACGGTCGTTCATATCACCGGAAGTGAGTTGCCGTTCGGTGGGGTGGGGGACAGCGGGATGGGTCGCTATCATGGTAAGGCGAGCTTTGATTGCTTCACCCATGAGCGGGTCGTGCTGCGGCGTTCACTTGCCTTCGATCCCGACTTTCGGTATCCGCCGCCGAAGCTGTCGCTGGCGAGACTCAAGAAGCTGCTGCGGATCTTCGGTTGACCCATGACACATTCATTGATGGCTCTCGCGCTGCTGGTCATGGGGCTTTTGTGCTCCTGCCAAACGGTTGAGTTTTACAGCCAGGGTGCCTGTGGTCAGGCGGAGATCATTTGGAAAAGCCGCCCCATTGATCAAGTGCTGGTGGACCCATCGGTGAGGCCCAGAGTGAAGAGTCAGTTGATTGTCGTGCAGGGTATCCGACAGTTCGCCAGTGACCATCTCACGCTGCCCGGTGACAAAAGCTACGGGACCTATGCGGATCTCGGCCGGCCGTATGTCACGTGGGTGCTTTATGCTGCGCCGGAGTTTTCGATGAAGCCGAAGACCTGGTGGTATCCGACGCTCGGGCATCTCGATTATCGTGGTTACTTTCGGGAAAGCGATACCCGTAAGCTGGCCGGGCAATTGAAGGCGCAGGGCTACGACGTCGAGGTCGGTGGGGTAGATGCCTACTCCACGCTCGGGTGGCTTCATGATCCGGTTCTAAACTGCTTCGTCTGCCAATCCGACATCGATCTGGCGGAACTCATCTTCCACGAATTGACGCATCGTCGGCTTTTCCGGAATGGCGACACGGCGTTCAATGAGGGGCTCGCCACGGCCTTCGCTGAAGAGGGAGTGAAGCGCTGGCTGGTTCATCAGGGGCGGCTTCAGGATCTGCATCATTACGAAGATCTGCTGGTGAAGCGCGACGAGTTCTACCAGCAGATCGAGGTCACTCGGAATAAGCTGGCGAATCTTTATGCGAGCGGACGTCCGGAGCGGGAGATGCGACGCGAAAAAGCCATTGCGCTGAAGCAGCTCCAGGATCAGCTGCGTGATCTCCGCCGCCGCTGGGGTGGACGTGGGCTCGAGTCGTGGTTGAAGGGAAACCTCAACAACGCCCATCTCGTCGCCGTCATCACCTATCAGGACCAGGGCCTGATGTTCCGGAAGTTGCTGAGGAACTGCGGTGGCGATGCGGACACCTTTTTCGCACGGGCGAGGGCCTTGCCGAAGACGCCGCGTTAAGCCTTCAGGTCCAGCCGCAGATCAGCGTTGATTTGCCGGGTCCAGTTGGGCGGGACCTGCGCTTGCTCGGCAAAGTCCTTCCAGGTTGAGGTTGCCGAATGAACCTCCTTGAGCACGGCTTTTGCCTTCGGGGGCTTGAGGTTGGCGGCGGCGGATGCTTCTAACAAATCGGTTGTCGTGAAGCCGTCGCGTTTTCCGGCGAGCGTCATCTGATGGCGATGCGTCCACGCGCCGCTGGGGTTGTAAGCGTAGGTCAGATCGTAGGCCGGAGCGAGGTGCCAACCCCCACGACGGTCCATGAAGAAGGCGAGGTTCTTGGTGTGATCATCCTGATTGCGCGAGAGGATGTTGAAGACCGCGCGACGGTAGAGTTCGGTCAGGTCCGCCTGAGGCAGGCCAAGCCTCCGGGCGACCTGAAAAGCCTGCTCGTAGGAATAGGCACCGGCTTGATTGAAGTCGAAGTGGGCCATTGCGCAGAGGCTTTGGAGGTGGAGCTTGTCGCCATCCGCGGTGCGGTCGAAGCGGCGGGTCATGAAGTGGGCGCGACCATTTTCCTCCAACAAACGGCAATCACTCATCGTGATCCCGGCGGCGCGGGCCATCAGGTGGTAGGCATACTCGATCCGGCCATAGCCGAGGGGATCGTTGAGCTCCTTGTCGCGGTTTGCCAAGACGCCATCGAACTTCAGCAGCCACGACTCGAACCCCGGCTCCGGTTTGACCTGACCGCTGCGGATTTCGCCGTTCGTTGGATTCCATGCGATCACTGCTTTCGCCCGTGCGCCCCCGGCGGAGGTGCCGACGCGGAGGATGGTGGTGAGGGCCTCGGGGGATTGGTGGAGGTTCGCGTGCAGATCCTCACGCGAGGCGAGGGCTTCATTCGCGAGCTCCACCAGCGCGTCGAGATGGAGCTGTTCGGACGGGCCTTCCGATAAGAAGGCGGGCCTGAATTCCAGCGCGCCCATCGCCCGGGTGCCGAGGTAGCAAAGACGTTCCACCGGATCGAACGACGATGCCGCTCGACCTTGCTGGGTCAGCCATTGATCGATCAGCAGGTTGCCGAACTTGTCGGGCAGTGAATCTGCAAGCAAGCCGGGCAGGCCTCTGAAGGTCTCGCGGGGCAAGCCGGGGAAGCTGAAACGCCCGGCACCGAGCGGCAGATGGATTGGCGAGACTTGAATGCCGCTGCGTTGAAACGCCGCATCATACTCGAACACCCCGATCTCCAAGGCGTCATCCCAGGACACCGCTCCGATCAGCGTGTCATAGAGATGGACGGAGGCGGTGGTCATCGTGAAGAGAGTGGTCAGGTGTCAGGGGCCAGGAAGAATCATGGGGCAGGCTCTGGCCCCTGAATCCTGGCCACTGGCCCCTCAAGTTTTCATCGTTCATCGCCCCACTTCCAAGCCGTGCTTGATGGTTTGCGGAGCTTCGTGGAGTACTTACGGGGCTCCTCCTGAAGTTTCAGCATCTTCATCGGGCTGATGCCGGGATTCGGGAGAAACTGTTCCAAGGTATTCAGGGCGTTGAGAGCCCGGAGCAGGGCAATCAGGGTGCTCAAGGTTGACCCCTCGCCGTGCTCGATCGCCGTGATCGTCCGGCGCGAAAGGCCACTGCGTTCTGCGACCTCCATCTGACTGAGATTGAGGTCCAGTCGACGATTTTTCAGGCGTTTCCCGAGTTCCTTTTCAATATCAGGATTAGCGAGTAGATCGATCATAGTGAGTGGAATAGTGCTCAAAATTGTCTCTGTGCGAATAAAATGAGCAGAAAACTATGCAATGTCAAGCAGCTTGCGGCATAATTGGGCAATAACCTGCGCAATTTCGTCATCAACTGGGTGGTTTGAGCAAGATGTCGCCCAAATAGAACGATCCTCAGCCAAAGTAACCGACTCCGGCCCGGAAGATCGGTTGGTGCTTTTCACCGGGGATGTTGCGGGCGACCTGGTGGCCGGCGCGTTCGGTGTGGGCCATTTTTCCGAAGACCCGGCCGCAGGGGCTGGTGATGCCTTCGATGGCGAAGCTCGAGCCGTTCGGGTTCACAAAGTGGTCCATCGAGGGCTTGCCGGAGTTGTCGACATATTGAGTCGCGATCTGACCGCTCTTCGCGAGCCCGGCGATGATCTCTGGGCTGGCGTGGAAGTTGCCCTCGCCATGGGAAAGCGGGACGGAATGAAGGTCGCCGGGCTGACTGAGGGCCAGCCAGGGAGAAAGGGTGCTGATCACCTTTGTGGTCACGTAGCAGGAGACGTGTCGGCCAATCGTGTTGTGGACGAGGGTCGGCGCATCGGGCTGGGCATCGCGGATCTGACCATAGGTCACCAGGCCCGTCTTGATGAGGGCCTGGAAGCCGTTGCAGATGCCGAGCACGAGGCCGTCGCGGTTCTGGATGAGATCCATGATCGCATCGGCCACGCGGGGATTGCGGATGATGGTGGCGATGAATTTGGCGGAGCCATCGGGTTCGTCCCCGGCGCTGAAGCCACCGGGGAACATCAGGATCTGGGATTGGCGGATGCGCTCGGCAAGCTGCCTCAACGAGTCCTCGATGTGAGCGGAGCTGAGATTACGGAAGACGAGGATTTCAGCCTCGGCACCGGCTTCGCGGAAGGCCTTGGCGGAGTCGTATTCGGAGTTGGTGCCGGGGAAGGCAGGGATCAGGACCGTTGGTCGGATTGACGATTGACGATTGACGATTGTGGAATTGGAGGAATTGAAGATGGGGAGGTTTAATCCATGATCTCCGATCTCGGATCTCCGATCTTCTGCCTCTGGCTTGGTTGGGTAGACGGGCTCGAGGGTTCCGGTCCAGGCAGCGAGGAGGTCTGTTAGAGTGTGGGTTTCGCCGTTGAGGATCAGGCTCGGTTCGGCGGTGGTGTGGCCGAGGGGTTGGGAATCGAGGGACGATGGGAGAGCGTCGCTGTGCTCGATGAGGAAGGCGAAGTAGCGTTCGGCGAAGAGGTCCTGCGTGGTGGTGATTTCAGCGCCGAGATGGTTGCCAAAGGCCATCTTGGCGAGGGCGGCGGCTAGGCCGGCATGGCCGATGTGGTGAAGGGCGAGGAACTTGCCTTTAAGGTTAAGCTGGTGGAGCTGCTCGGCGAGGGACTTCAGTGTTTCAAAGTCCGGGAGCTGATCGGCATCGAGCGGCACCTCGACGAGCGAGACCGTGGAGTCGGCCTGCTTGAACTCGGGCGAAAGCGCGAGGCTGGCCTTGCCGGGGGCGAGGGCGAAGGAGACGAGGGTCGGCGGGACGTCGAGGTCGTTGAAGGAGCCGGACATCGAGTCCTTTCCGCCGATGGCGGCGAGGCGCAGCGAGTGCTGGGCGTGGAAGGCTCCAAGCAGGGCGGCGAAGGGCAGGCCCCAGCGGCTGGGGTTGTTGCCGAGTTTCGGAAAATATTCCTGAAGTGTCAGGCGGACATCGGAGAGGCGCGCGCCGGCGGCGACGGCTTTGCAGACGGATTCGGTGACGGCGTAGACCGCGCCGTGGAAGGGGGATTTTTCGGAGAGATCGGGGTTAAAGCCCCAGCTCATGAAGGTGGCAACATCAGTACTGCCTTCAAGCAGTGGCAGCTTAGCGACCATCGCGTCTGGTGGCGTGATCTGGTGCTTGCCGCCGAAGGGCCAGAGGACGGTGCCTGCTCCGACGGAACCATCGAAGCGTTCACCGAGGCCTTTCTGGGAGCAGACTGTTAGAGAGGCGAGGTGAGAAGCAAGAGACGGAGCGGGACGCTCCTCAGACGGACTGGAGCAGGATGCTCCAGCGACGTGGACTTTGGCGGTTTGCTGGACGCCATTGGTATCGAGGAAGGCTCGGGAGAGGTTGACGATGGTCTTGCCGCGCCAGGTCATGATGAGGCGGCCACTGTCGGTGACGTTGGCGACGTGGACACACTCGAGGTTCTCCTTGTCGGCCTCGGCGATGAAGTAGGCGATCTCGCTGGGATCGACGCAGACGGCCATGCGTTCCTGGGATTCGGAAATGGCGAGCTCGGTGCCATCGAGCCCGTCGTATTTTTTCGGCACGGCATCGAGGTTGATCTCCAGCGAAGGCGCGATCTCGCCGATGGCGACGGAGACGCCGCCAGCACCGAAGTCGTTGCAGATCTTGATCTTTTTCGTGAGCTCCGGATTGCGGAACAGGCGCTGGATTTTCCGCTCGGTGGGGGCGTCGCCTTTCTGGACTTCGGCGGAGTTTTCGAGGGCGGTGTCGGTGTGTTCCTTCGAGGAACCGGTGGCCCCGCCGACGCCGTCGCGACCGGTGCGGCCGCCGATGAGGAGGATCACATCGCCGGGAGCTGGAGTGCCACGGAAGACCTGCGAGCGTGGAGCGGCGGCGACGACGGCTCCGATTTCAAGACGCTTCGCGACATAACCGGGGTGATAGACCTCCGCGACCTGGCCGGTGGCGAGGCCGATCTGATTGCCGTAGGACGAGTAGCCGTGGGCGGCGATCTGGCAGATCTTCTTTTGCGGAAGTTTTCCCGGCAGGGTGTCGGCGAATGCTGTTAGAGGGTTGCCCGCGCCGGTGACGCGCATGGCCTGATAGACGTAGGAGCGCCCGGAAAGCGGATCGCGGATGCAACCTCCGAGGCAGGTGGCGGCACCACCGAAGGGCTCGATCTCGGTGGGGTGGTTGTGGGTCTCGTTCTTGAACATGACCAACCACTCTTCCTCGATGGTTGAGGGTTGAGAGTTGAGGGTTGAAAGATTGGAGATTTGGACGGGGACGACGATGGAGGCGGCGTTGACTTCCTCGGAGACTTCGAGGTTGTCGAGTTCGCCGGAGGCGCGGAGTTCGCGCATGGCAATGAGGGCGATGTCCATCAGGGTGACGGGCTTGTCCCTGCGGCCGAGGTTTTTCCGGGTCTCCAGGTAGGTGCTCCAGGCGCGTTGGATGACCTCAGTGCCCTCGTCGAATGTGACCTCGTCGATGCGCGTCAGGAACGTGGTGTGACGACAATGGTCTGACCAATAGGTGTCCAGCATGCGGATCTCGGTCAGGCTTGGGTCACGCTTCTCCTCGTCGCGGAAATAGGTCTGACAGAAGGCCACATCCTCGGCGGACATGGCGAGGCCGAAGTCCGCGCGGACTTGAGCGGGATCAAAGGTGGTGAAACCGGTGAGGATGGCAACGTCTTCCGGTGAGTGAGGGGCTTGGCGCTTGGAAAGCGTGTTCACTGGGACCTCGTGGGAGTCGACCGCGTTGATTACGAACTGCTTCACGCGGGTGATCTCCGATTCAGAAAGGGCACCCCTCAGGACGATGATCTTCGCCGCGGAAACGAAGGGTTTTTCTCTTCCGGTGAGGATCTGAATGCACTGGGCCGCCGAATCGGCGCGCTGATCGAACTGACCGGGGAGGAACTCGACGGCGAAGGCGGTCTCGTCAGGGCGCAGCGCGATCTCGGCCGAGACATCATCCACCTGAGGTTCGGAGAGGATCGAGCTGACGGCGGTGTTGAATTCCGATCCGTTCACCCCATCGACCCCGTAGCGCTGGATGATCCGCAGCTCCGAGAGACAGTCGAGACCGAGGGATTCTTTGAGATCATGGAGCAGGTGACGCGCTTCGGAGGCGAAGTCGGTCTTTTTTTCGACGAAAATGCGGTTCATGAGCGGGAACAGGCCCAGAGGACCATAGAAGGTGGAGGATGCTAGGAGCCCGGGCGGGCAGGGCAAGGGGAATGAGATTGGGAATCTGTTTCATTCTCCTTGACTCCTCTAGCCGTGATGACTATCTCCCCGCCCCCACAAACGTTTCACGAACTCCCATGGCAAACGCTCAAGTCATTCTCCGCGAAAAAATCGAAGGTCTCGGTGCTGAAGCCGACGTAGTTAAAGTTCGTGCCGGTTACGCCCGCAACTTCCTTGTCCCACAGGGCAAGGCGTTCGAGGCAACCAAGGCCAACCTCCGCCACGTCGCCTCCCTGAAGTCCACCCGCGCCGCCCGCGAAGCTAAAGAACTTGTCGCGGCTCAGGAGCTCGCCAACAAGATTTCCAAGATCAAGCCGAAGTTCGTCCTTTCCACGGGTCAGGGTGGCAAGGCTTTCGGATCGGTGACCAACATGGACATCCACAAGGAACTCGAGGCTGCCGGCATTGTTATCGACCGCCACTCCATCGAACTTGAAAAGCCCATCAAGAAGTCCGGCAAGACCGAGGTCACCATCCGGGTGCATCCGCAGATCAGCACCACGATCATTGTCTCAGTGGATGCAGGTGACACCAAGGAAGAGGAAGAGGCCTGAAGCATTTCCTGAACCAATGCTCTCCAAGACCCCGTCCACGCAGGTGGCCGGGGTTTTTCATGTCACTGGGAGAGAGTTGGAAAACATTCCAAGAATCAGCGCGGTAGGGCCTCCGTTGTCCTTGCAGGCAGCGTTGATCATCGCGGGCTTGGAGCTGGTGGGATCTCATCTCGAAGTGAGGTGGCTTTCCCGCTCGTCATCTGCGGTGTTTCGTTGTACATTGGTCTAATGACTCTCGGAGTGTTTCCATTCCTTGCCGCTGCGTTGGTATCGCTCGCGTCGGCAACCACCATCACGATGGTGCCGATTTACGAGCCGCTGAGCCTTCATGGAACGGACGGTGACGAAGTGATCACCGACACCGGAGAAGCACTTCAGGCCACAGTGATGGCCCGGCCGATGGCCTTGACCGGTGCGCTTCCCGAAACCCTGGTCGACTCCATTGGCTCGCCCCACAAAATCCCGACCAACAATCCGAACTACAAGGTCCTCGAAGCCAACCTGCTGGTTCTCTGCAATATCGGGTTAACGGCGGAGCTTTCGGGCGACGGATTGCACGTGCGACTGGATGTTTCCAAGCTGGCGATTCCGCTCGAGGTCGATCTCACCAGTCGACAGGTTTTGAAACTGGCGATCGTTGCAATTCGGAAGACCCTGGAGGAGTATCAGAAGCCTCAGACCGGCGGCTTGACGGTGTTGATCGAGGTGATCGGCGTGGATCAGGTGAAGGCCTCCCTCGCGGACCTCTCGGCCAAAATCCTTCTTCCCGGCGGCGGCGGTTGATTTGCCTTTTCAAGAGGCGGGGTGGGTGGCTTTGATCGCTCCGACCTACACTCCCATGCCAAACAGAGCCTCAGCCAAACCTCCCTACAAGCGCGCCATTCTCAAACTCAGCGGCGAGGCGCTGCGGGAGCCGGGTTCGACTGACAACATTTCCCCGGAAATCGTCGAGCGTATCGCCACCGAGATCCGCGATGCAGTGAAGGATGGCTTGCAGTTGGGCGTGGTGGTTGGCGGTGGAAATTTCTGGCGAGGAGCCGCTGCCTCCGCCCGTGGCATGGACCGCGCGACCGCTGACTACGTGGGCATGTTGGCGACCGTGATGAACGCCCTCGCGGTGCAAAGCGCGCTCGAGCATCAGGGTGTGCCCTGCATTGTCCAGTCGGCCATTGAGATGAAAAACGTTGCAGAGACCTTCCTCCGCAAGAAGGCGGAGCGACATCTTGAGGACGGCTTCGTGGTGATCTTTGCGGCCGGCACTGGCAGCCCGTTCTTTTCCACTGACACCACTGCCGCGCTGCGTGCCAGCGAGATGGGAGCAGACGTGATTTTCAAGGCCACAATGGTTGACGGTGTTTACGACTCCGACCCAAAGAAGAATCCAGATGCCAAGCGCTACGAAACGGTGACTTTCCAAGAGTGCCTATCAAAGCAGCTCAAGGTGATGGACGCCACTGCTTTCAGTCTCTGCATGGACAACCACATCCCGATCATTGTTTTCGACCTCGGCCCTCTCGGCAACGTGACACGAGCGCTGAGCGGTGAACCGATCGGCACGGTTGTCAACGGTGGCTGACCCCTGTTTCAATCCCAACCAGACCATCTCATGAGCCCAGACGAAGCGATCTTTGAAATCGAAGACGACATGCAAAAAGCCGTGGCACACCTCCTCCACGAGTTCACCGGCGTTCGCACCGGCAAGGCCACTCCCGGCCTGATCGAGAACATCGACGTGCAGTGCCGCGCCTACAACAGCGTGATGAAGCTCAAGGCGCTGGCGATGATCACCACGCCCGAAGCCCGCATGCTGGAAGTCCGTGTTTTCGATCCGGCGACCACCCAGGACATCGAGCGCGCGATTCGTGAATCAAAGCTCGGTCTCAACCCCGCCGCCGCCGGCAGCTCGTTGCGCGTGCCGATTCCGGAGCTTTCCGAAGAGCGTCGTCGAGACATGGTGAAACTCACCAAGCAGCTCGGCGAGGAAGCCAAGGTCCGCATACGAGCCGTCCGGAAAGATGGAATGGACTCGGCGAAGAAGATGAAGGCTGACAACGTCGTCACTGAGGACGGCCAGAAGGATTTCGAAGCGGAGGTTCAGGAACTCACGACAAAGTACGTCAAGGAGGTCGATGCACACCTGGCTTCGAAGGAGGCGGAATTGATGAAAGTATGAGCAGGGTCTTGCGATTCCCTCTCACCTAGCGTCCCAGAACAACTCGCACTGCTCGTCTGCGGACAGCGCACGATTCCATTTCTTGATTTCATCCACCTTGCCTCGCCACGGATAGCCGTTTACCGACGAGCCGATATCCAGTGGCTTATCACCCCCCACTTCGCCGGGGGCGACTTCGACCTCGACCGCTGGGAGGTTGTTGACGCGGATGCTCAATCGATTGTCCTCAGGACAAACCCCAATCAGTGTCCATTTCTCGAAAGGTGGACCTGATCCAAGGGAGTCTGGCGGCGATGGGCGGACCGAGGATGCGGGATCCGTCGCTTAGCTCCGCCGTTATGCGAACCGCGTTGGGCGGAGAGTTGGGCAACGGAAGATCCTCCGTCCTTGCGATTGGAGCGAGGAGCAGCGCAGCGATCATGGAGATTGCCGTCGCTGGAGCCACACGGGTTTTGCCGCCCGAGGAGAATGGAAGCAGTTCTCTGGGGTTCATTCTTCAAACTTGGATTCAAGGGTTGATACGGCGATGAGTGACTGGGTCATCGATCGAATGCCGTAAATTCCGTCCCATTGGCTCAGATTGATTGAAGTTTGCGATTTTCGACAAGTTGGCGCGTCAAGGTGCCTGACCCGCCAGGCAGGTCGGGAGATCAGGATTGCGCCTGAAGCGTTGTGCCGCCACGTTCCTGCCATGTCATGCCTGCCGAGGTTCGCACATCGCCATTTGCGGCAATTGCCAGAGGAGACCGGCGGGGCCGGTCAATTTGGACGCATTTCTCATGAATAATGGCCGTCCGGATCCGTCCAAGTCACTGACGGGGCCATCCGAGCCCGTCGGGTCCCGTGCTGGGGCGGACCCGGATGACGATGCTTTGCTTGTCTCCCGGGCGCAAACCGGCGACCTGCGGGCCTACGACGAACTCGTGATCCGGCACCGGGGAAGAATTTTCGCCATGGTCCGCAACATGATCCACAACGAAGCCGACGCCTGGGACCTCTCTCAGGACGTTTTCGTCAAGGCGTGGCAGGCATTGCCCCGTTTCGAGGCCAAGGCCCGTTTCTCGACTTGGCTGTTCCGGATCGCCCACAACGTCGTCTACGACTGGACACGTAAGCGCAAGATCGACAGCGCCGGGGAGTTCAACGACGAAATCTTCGATCGCGAGCGGATTGATCCCATGGCTTCGACCGCACCACCCGAGGCAGAGGCTCCGGATGTGTCGATGGAGCACGGTGAGTTGCGGGTGAAGATCCAGGCTGCACTTTTCAAGCTTTCCCCTGAACATCGCGAATCCGTGGTCTTGAAAGACGTCCAGGGACTTTCGTATAAGGAAATCGCCGACGCCATGGGGTGTTCGATCGGCACGGTGATGAGCCGGCTGTTTTACGCCCGTCAGAAACTCCAAGCCCTACTCAAGGATGAATACGAAGCCCGATGACGAGACGCTGGCCCTGTGGCTGGACGACGAATTGAAAGGTGATGCATTCGCCTCCGTGGAAGCGTGGGCGGCCGATCAGCCCGACCAACTCGCGGCTCGGCAGTCAATCCGCGACTGGCGGCAGCGGATTGCCGCCGTGATCCCGGGGGTGGAGGAACCCCCGTATCCGGATTTCTTCAACAGCCGAATCCTGACTGCGATCACGGATCTTGAGAAATCACCCGCCGGTGCGGTCACGGTGAAAGCCTCATGGTGGCGCTCGGGCTGGTTCATGCCGGTTGCAGCAGCGGCGGGGATGACGTTGGCGTTCTGGGTGGGAACCCGTACGGCAGGATCTCAATCATCAAGTCCAGTCGTGGAAGTCACCCGTGCAGCCCCGTTGCTCTACACGCCGGAGACTGGCGTCCGGGCCGACTACTTTGCCAGCCGGGGTGCGGAAGCGACGGTGATCGTTCTTGATGGCGTGCCTGCGATCTCGGATGCCCTGGAGTTTCACGACACGGCTGGCTTGAGCCCGGAGCGTGACGCTGACTCGACTGCCGCGCAGGCCAAGGAAGCTTCTTCGGAGGTTGCCCAATGAAACGCTTGTCCATCCTCGTGCTTGGACTCCTTCTGGCATCCCTTGGGCTTGGCCAGGAGGCCGACCCCGGTAAGGAGCCCGTGGCCACCATTGTGGTGCGGGTGATTCACGCCACCAATGGCGATCCATCTGCGGCAGGCGACAAGTCGAAGCTCGTTTCAAAGGCCACCTCCGAGCGCCTTCAGAGTGAAAATCGGCTCAGGTTTAGCCATTACCGGGAGATTGGCAGCGACACCAAGCCGCTCTACCGGAGCTATGAGAACTGGGCCCAACCCCTGGGTTCCTCCGATGAGGTGCTGGTTCGCTTTGAGGCGCAGAGCCGCCCGTCGAAGTCCACGGCCCGGCTGGGTCTGGAGCTTTGGCTGAGCCGGAAGAAGGTTCTTAAGACCGATGCCGAGGTCTCGGCCGAACGCCCGCTTTACGTCCTCGGCCCGGCTTGGCGCGGAGGGCGGCTGATCATATCGGTTGCACTTGCTTCCGCTCAGAAACCGCGCTCTTAGTTCCCCATGCGACTCACGTTTTTGCTATGGGCCTCGCTTGCCCCGCTTCTCCCGGCGGCCGGATTGACGTTTCCGGAAACCGTCAAGGAGATCAACGCTCCGGCCGACGCGACGTTCATCACGATGGACTTTCCGTTTGCCAACAAGAGTGACAAGTCCGTGGTGATCAAGCGTTACGACGCGGGGTGCTCCTGCGTGTCCGCCGGCGTCGAGTCTGGGAAGCTGATTTATCAACCCGGCGAATCCGGAGTGATCCGGACGCAGTTCAACATGAGTGAGTTCTCCGGTGACGTGGAGAAGCCTGTTTACGTGTTCCTGGAAGGCGACACCGATCAAGTCCCCTCGGTCGTCCTGACGCTGAAGGTGCACATTCCGGAAGTGGTCAAGATCGCGACAAAGACACTCAAATGGGAAGTCGGAGCGCCGCCCACCCCGCAGACGATCCGGATGACGGTCGAAGGGGATGACAAGGTGAACATTGTCGCAGTCACGGGTTCGAATTCCAATTTCCTGCATGAGTTGAAGGTCCTTGAGGCGGGGCGCAGCTATGAGCTGATCGTCACTCCCAAGGACACATCCGTCTCCGGGCTTGGCGTGTTTCGGATTGAGACCGACTGCAAGATCGAGCGGCACAAATTCAAGCAAACCTTTGCCAGCATCCGGCGCCCACTTCCCTCGGAAGCGCCTCCCGCGAAGCCATGAAGTTAGTCGGGCAGGTGGCGGTTCTTGTCGGGATTTCCCTCAGTGCTGCGGCGATCCATTACAGGATCATCGGCCCTCCGGATCGCGAGATCCGTTGTGATCCCGCATCGCTCAAGCCTCATGAGATTTGTCTCGATCAGGTGATGAGCCGCTGGCAGGGAAGGGTCCTGTGGGTCGATGCCCGGTCACGGAAGGAGTGGGAGTTCGATGGAATTGCCGGCTCGATCCTTTGGAACGTTGATCCAGCGGAGGACGGCTTGAAATTCGAGGCCGAGGCGATGCAGCATTTCGTGGATTCACCGGTTGTCATCGTCTATTGCGGCGAGGGAAACTGCGGGATCAGCCTGCAGGTCGCCGAGAAGATCCGTAAACTCGATGTCGTTCCCGAGGTTCACGCGCTGCACGGAGGCGCGGGCACCCTGCGTGCGGCGGGGATGCTCAAGGGTTCCAATTGAGGGACTTGACCGCACTGGCCTCCATGTAAGGGTGGCCGGGCTCCTCCTTGGTGTTCCAAGTCAAAAGGATCGTGCAGGCCTTGGCCCGACCCCAGCCGAGTCCCGACTGTTCATTGTTCAGCATGTCCCCGATCATCGAGGACTTTCCGGCGTAGGCGGTGGCAATCTCCCTGCCGGTTGGCTCACCGATCAACTTGAGGGATATCTTCCGTTCGTAGTTGGGAATGGTGGTGTCACTGCACGTGGTGTTTGCTAAGACCAATGCCTGAAACGTGTCTTGTTTGCCTTCTGCGGGATTCGAAGCGAATTCAAGCAGACGTCCTCCCACCAGATCGAGAAAGGGATCGACCACAACTTTTGGTTCCTGGTCACCGCGACGTCTGACCAATACATCAAAGCTTTCCCTGCCGCCGTTTTGCCGGGCAAAAGTGATTTTGAACACGAAGTCCGTGAAGTTCTCGATCGGGTTGTCGGTTTGCATCGCTGGCTCGATCTGCACGCGCTCCGCCAAGGGCCCGGCCAGGGAGCTCTTTTCGAGTTCCGCCTGAGGAGTGCGTCCCTCGAGATAGGGAATTCGATCGGCCAGGGTCGAGGCATCAAGAAAGCGTTCCAAAATCCGCGAGGCGGAAATCGCAGGGGAGGGACTTGAGTCCGGACTTGATGAGGGGTCGACCGGCATGGGTGGTGGGGCGGGTGGAGGAATGATGGGATCCGCCTCGTTGGGCTCCGGCGGTGACGGTGGGAGCTCGTCCTCAGGCTGGATCTTCCTGACGCTGGCGTCTGACTGGTAGGACGATGTCCCGCTGCCCTTCCGTGGCGTTGGAGTGTGGGAATTCAGGAAGCTCGTGATGCCAGAAATCACCCCGATCGCCGCACCTAAGAACCGCAGGGGAACGAGGATGCGAATCAAGGGTCCGCCACGGCGCGAGTGGGCATGTTCTTCAGGGAGCTCCCGCACGGCCTCCGAAACCGGCTTGTCGACTATCTGGCCCTGCCCCTCTGGCCGGGAGGGTAATTGACGGGGTTCGGGACGATAGCCAGGTTTCGTCTCTTGGGACGGCGTCTGAACGGACTGATCCGCAGGGGGAGGCACGTTAACCGGGGCTGCTGGAGCGGAGCCAATCGCCGCTGCCTGATACTGAACCGGGGGGGCAGTCGCTAGGACCTGAGGTGGCGCGGGCAAGAAAGGTGCCTGAATCTTTGTCCCGCAGAATGGACAAGGACCGCCAACCCCAGCCAACGCAGTTGGCATCGTCAGGTGGGTTTCACAGATGGGGCAGGAGAACGTGGAGGTTTCGGAGGCCATCGTTTAACCACTAAAAATCGAATTTACCGAGTTATGAATCTGAAAATTCAATGGTTAAGGAAGCCAGACAACAAGCCAATTTTTGACTACAGGAGGAGAGATGTCCGAACCGACACCGATTCCATGATACCGTCGCTCAGTGTTCGAGGGGGTTCTCACCAGATGCATCTCCCAATCGGGAAAGCGCGGCCGGGAGGAACTTCTTGAAGCGGGTCTTGTCGATCGCCTTCATGTAAGCTTCCTCCGGGGAAATCATGCCTTCCCGGAGCTTGAGCCAGATCGACTCGTCCATGAACTGCATCCCCTCTGCCTTGCCGCCGGTAATGACGTCATAGAGCTTCTGAGTGGCGCCCTCGCGGATGATGGCCGCCACGGCTGGGGTCGCGAACATGATTTCATGCACAGCGGTTCGGCCCGGCTTGTCGACGCGCTTGCACAGCAACTGGGCGACCACTCCGCGCAGAGATGCCGCGAGCATCGTGCGAACCTGGGACTGCTGGTCGGCCGGGAAAACGTCAACGATTCGGTCGACGGTCTTGCGGGCGTTATTGGTGTGCAGCGTCCCAAATACAAGGAGACCTGTCTCAGCCGCGGTCAGGGCGAGGGAGATGGTTTCGAGGTCGCGCATTTCTCCGACCAGCACGATGTCCGAATCCTCACGGAGAGCGGCACGCAGACCGTCGGCGAACGAAGGCGTTTGAATCGGAACTTCCCGCTGGGTGATGATCGAGCGCTTGTTACGGTGAACGAATTCGATCGGCTCCTCGACCGTGATGATGTGTCGGTTGAAGTTGGTGTTGATGTAATCGAGCAGCGCCGCGAGCGTGGTCGATTTACCGGAACCCGTGGGACCCGTGACCAATACGAGGCCGGAGCGCATGTGTCCGAATTCCTTCACCATTGGTGGCACCCCGAGGTCTTCCAGCGAGGCGATCTCGGTTGGAATCAAGCGGAACACCGCGGCCAAGCCATTGCTCTGCTTGAGGTAGTTGCAGCGGAAGCGGGACTGTTCATCCATCGCGTAGGCGAAATCGAGGTCACCCGATTCAAGGTACTTCGCAAAGGCCTTTGGATCACAAATTTCAGCAAGCAAGTCGCGGAAGACTTCGCCCAACAAGACCGGCTGATCGGGAATTGGAACGATTGATCCGTGAACGCGGACCTTCGGAGGCTGGCCTTCCGAGAGATGAAGGTCTGAACCTCGTTGTTGAACGAGATAGGTGAAGAGTGAGTCGATCTGAGCCATGGGAAAGGGTGGGCGGAGGGAGTGAAGAAATCGCTGACTCAGGATTTGAAGAAGTCCCGCATCTGGTTCTTGTCCTCGGATCGGAAAGTAGCCTCCTGCTGGGTGATGAGGCCCTTGACGTAGAGTTTACGAAGGGATTCATCCATGGTGATCATTCCGACGTTCTTGCCGGTCTGCATGACACCGGGCAGCATGAAGGTCTTGCCTTCACGGATGCAGTTAGCGACCGCGGGTGTGTTGACGAGAAGCTCCATTGACATCACGCGACCCTTGCCATCGGCGCGTGGCACGAGCTGCTGGGAGAGGATGCCGCGGAGTGACTCGGACACCATGATGCGGATCTGATCGCGCTGGTCGGTCGGGAACACGTCTAGCACCCGGTCAAGCGTGCGGGGAGCGTTACCGGTGTGGAGGGTGCCGAGGACTAGGTGGCCCGTTTCTGCGGCGGTCAGCGCGAGCTGGATGGTTTCCAGATCGCGCATTTCTCCCACCATGATGACGTCCGGATCTTCCCGCAGGGCCCCGCGGAGGGCCTTGGCGAAGGAATCGGTGTGCTTGTGGACTTCTCGCTGGTTGACGTGACAGCCTTTGGATTCGAACACGTATTCGATCGGATCCTCGAGCGTGAGGATGTGGTCATCGCGGTCGCGGTTGATGAAATCGATCAGCGCGGCAAGCGTGGTGGACTTCCCGGAGCCGACGGAGCCGGTGATGAGAATGAGTCCATTCTGATAGCGGGTCAGTGGCAGGATGTGTTCCAGCGGGAGGCCGATTTCCTCCATGGTGCGGATGGTCGTGTTGATGATTCGAAACACCATGTCGTAGCCGAGACGCTGCTTGACCACGGAGGCGCGGTAGCGGCCGGCATCATTCGAGTAGGCGAAGTCCACATCGCCGTGGTCTTGGAGGCGGGTCCATTCCTTCTCGCCAAGGAAGGACTTCGCGAGCCGCTCGGCATCCTCCGCTTTTAGAGGCGGATGATCCTCCCAGATCGGGCTCAGCTGGCCGAAACGTCTCCATGCGGGTGGGTAGGCAGTCGCCAGATGAACGTCCGAACAATCGTAATCGCGGCCGAGCTGGAGATATTGATCAACGTGGTCGAGTACCGTGTGTTCAGACATGTCTGGGGAGGTTGAAGGGTGTCTCAATGGGTTTTGGAAGCCGGAACATCAAGCTTTCCCGAAGGGAGGGCCCGCGTCGCGGGAATCGAGAGTCGAGCGAAGCTTTCCGGTGAGCCAGGTTTTCAAGAGGGGTCTGGCCAAGGTGCCAGCGACTGTGAGGGCAAGCCCGACCAGACCGGATTTCCTTTTCGGGACGGCAGGCGCCGAGCGGCGCAAGGTCATGCTGGCCAGCAGTCCCGCCGCCAGTCCCCCTCCGATCCAGCCGATCGGGTTACGGTCGAGGGATTCCTTGAGCCGGCTGGGGATGTCGATGCGATGCTTGAACTCCGAAATATCCACGCTCAACCGATCACGGCCCAATTGGCTGCGGCGGAGCAAGTCGACTACTGTGGAGGCTTGAGGTTTCTGAACCATTCGCGGTCTCGTTTGAACTCATTACGGGTGATCGGGAAAACAGGTGAACCCTGGCGGCGGAGTCTTGCCAGCATCACCAAGGCCAGGAGTAGATGTGCTGCGGCGGTGGCAAGAGCGATCAGCGGCCACTGGACCCCTGAAAGGCTGGCGATCAGGGGAATGCCGCCTGCGAGCAGCAGGGCCCAGGTGAAAGCGATCGCGATCACCATCGCGGTGAGTGCCGCAGCTTTCACTGCGCCGGCAGCGGAGGCTTGTTTGGCCTCCATCTGGATCAGTTCGACGCGTGACGACAACAAGTCCGAAACCGCCTCCCGCCAGTTTGCGGGAGGCGCTTCAGGGTTGATCTCGGGTGTTGGATCCACAGGGGCGATTATCGACGGGCGATGAGTCCAATGAGGAACCCGACGCCAAGGGCACCGAGCACGCATTTGGTGGGATGCTCGCGGATGTAGTCTTCGGTCGTGATATGCAGTTCCTTGGCTTTGTCGCGCCCGTCCTGCCATTGCTCGGTGGCGGCACTGCGGAGCTTTTGGGCCTTTTCAGCAGCGACATTCTTGAGGTGGGTCGCCTTTTCGGTGGCCACTTCGCGAAGGTGCTGCGCGGTTTCCACCGTGCGGTCTTTGATAACGGTAGCCTGCTCCGAGGCGGTATTGACGAACTCGCGGGCTTTTTCACCGGCGGCGGCGCGGAGGTCGTTGGCGGCCTGACCGACCGATGGGGCCCGGGTGAATCCGGCTTCCGGATCCAAGGCGTTGGGAGTTGAGAATGCGTCTGACATGGTGTGGCGTGGTTGAATTTCAGGTGAACGCGCAGCGTTCGTTGCGATGGAAGATTGGCACTTGGCGGTGTGCGGTGCAAGGCATGACTTCACCGAATCCCGACCTTAATTCTCTCTGATGATCATCGCTTTGGGAGGATTGAGAAGGACGTCCTTCTGGCCCTCTGGAGGGGAGGTGAACATGACGTTTTCCCAAGCAGGGGTCTTGAGCGGGCCGCTGCCGTGGAATTGGAACAGACCGTAAAATGGCCGCAGGGGAAGGGTGATGATGCCCAGCAGGCCACGTGCGTTCATCCGCATGGTCATGTCGATCGCCATTCTGGGTAAATCCACCTGGGCATCACCCGTGAAAACCATCGAGGGTGTGGACGTTTTGAAGTCGTTCGTCCGCAGGATGCCATCGCGAATGCTGAATGTGCAGAATGCATCGCCTGCTTTCTCAAATCCCGCCCGCTTGTCGGCTAGGATGCCCGCGACCAAGGGGGACAGTGGACCGAAAATTGGAACAGAGAAAAGCTCGCCATTCTCCAGTCCAACCAGGCCCTTGCCATTCATGCTCTCGATGGCGTTGATTACGGTATTGAACTCGATCCGGCCGGTTACCTCTCCGCCACCCTTTGTATCAAACCCATACATCGAGGCAATTTCGTTGAAGGATAGCCGCGTCCAACTGAACTCACCACTCAGCTCGCTCGTCCCGCTCCTCGAAGGGGCGCTGAGGAGACTCGCGCGCACCGGTCCGTCGAACGCTGAGAATTCAAGATCGCTCACCGTGACCTTGTCATTCTGGACCCGGACGTTTCCCGAAGGGGATTCCAGGGTCAGTGCCTTACCCAGAAAATCGTAGTCGGTTGCACTGCTCGATTTGAAGCTCACCCGAAGATCGGTCCTGCCTTTTGGCTTGGTATCCACCACCCCGTTTGCCACCAGACTCGGCGGCTGGTGGAAGCGATAGGTTTCAAGATGATCCGCCACACCCTGCGCGAACATTCTCAGCACTGGCGCAGGCCAGATATTCCCTTCCACCCCGACGATCTCGACCAAGGCGCTCGCGGCATCGTAGCGCACCCGCTTCATCTTCACAGCTCCTGACTTGGCACCATTGTGGGCATGTTGCATCGGGTAGGCCGTGTAGTCGAATTCCGCACTGCCGTCCTTGAAATCGAGTTCCTGATGGTTGAGGGAAAAATCACACTGTGCGGTCACCACCGGAATGTCCCGGTATGACCCATGGTCCATCTGCGCGTGTCCGGTGCAGATCCATGACTCAGGTTCGTCCAGATCGAAGGCGAACTCGAGGTCCGTGTCCTCGCGCGTGCGTCCGTTGTCGCCGAAATCTTTCAGCACCAAACCAAAGGGGTGGTTTACGAAAAAAGGACGACCCACATCGATCGGCAGGTTGGTGTGCACTGCGAATTTCAGATATCGATCCTGAAGCAGCAGTTTCCCGGTCGCTTGTCCATCATGCCGGGCGATCTTGAGATCCCGCAGGTAGAGGTTGCCGTTCCGCCACGAAAACGTGGTGTCGAACGAGTCGAACGGCACCCCCTTGATCAATAGAGCTCGACAAGACGCCAACCCCGTAAGGCTCACCGCCGGTGGTCCGCCGTCGACAAGCTTGAACTCGCCGCTGCCTTCCAGCCGCTGCTCACCGGCGAATGACAGATCGCGGATTTCCGGGACTGCGAACCACGACCTCAGCAAGTGAGTGGCATCCAGAGTCGAGGTCGCTCCGAACCGCCCCTCGCGTCCATTCATGTCGAAATCCAGCCGCGCGTCGAGCGAGCCGCGTTGGTCAGAGGCCCTCAGCGAGGTCACCGTCAACAGGGTCCCGTTCCACTCCGCCTCGACGGAAATCTTGTCCAGAACGTGCCCGTTTTTCTCAACATTTGGTGCGGTCAAGCGAAAGCGGCCGTGCAAGGTCGAACGGTCGGAGAGATCTCCGTCGATCGACACGCTCACCTTCGGCTTTTCCTTCTCGTCATACTTCCACTCGCGGGCGGAGTCCAGGCAGCGCCTCAGCAACTCCATCCGGCTCTTGCCGCCGGGATCGTCGCTGTCCGGAGCACTCATCGTCGGGCGGTAGCCGAGAAGGCGGGCCGTCAGCGTGACTTCGATTCCCTCCACCTCGCCGCGTGCGTCACGGATCTCCAAGAGTCGGCCGCCAGGCATCGAGATGATCGCGTTCACGTGCGTCGCTTCCAGCACTTCAGACTTGGGGTCCTGCGGGTCCACTGGCAGAGCCAGCCGGCCGTCCACCAGCTCGAACCGGGTGATCTTGACCTCGCCGCGCGCCAGTCGTGGCTTGTCCAACTCGATGACCACCCGCTGCATTCTTGAGACCTGGTGCTGGTGGAAATCATCTGAATACACCCGGATCTCCTCCGCCACGACGCCCCGCAGCGGTTGGTAGCTCAGCCGCGCGATGCTGACATGAAGGCCTTGCTTTTCCAGCTCGCCCTCGATCATGGCCCGCCAAGTGTCAGGCAGGCCGGTCTTGTTCGCCCACCACAAGGCTACGCCCAGCGCGATGACCACTGTCGCCGTCAACAGCATGATCGCCGTGCGGAGATTTTGGAAAAGGCGGAAGCGCGTCATGGCTGGAATGTCTGGATCCTAGGCCCTCGCCCAGGAAATGCAATCGGTCCTCGCGATCCAGCGTTGCCCCGCAGGGTGCCGCTTCCTAGCATCCAACCCGTGATTCGATTTGCAGTCCTTGGCAGCGGGAGTTCAGGAAATTCGACGGTGGTCGAGTCGGAGGGGGTGCGATTGCTCGTCGATGCCGGTCTCAGCGCCAAGCAACTCCTGGCCCGCATGCAGGGTCTGGGACTCTCGCCAGACTCCTTCAACGGGATTCTTCTCACCCACGAGCACGGCGACCACATCCGCGGCCTGCGGGTCCTGCTCAAACACATGCCGGTCCCGGTCTACACCACTGCCGCTACCGCCCGCGTTGTGAAGGACACCGGGGTTGATGATGCCACCTGGAAAATCTTCGACGCGGGCCAGATCTTCCGCATCGGCGGTGTTCAGATTGAGTCCTTTGCCATCCAGCACGACGCGGTGGATCCGGTTGGATTCGTCTTTCAGGGCCAACGATCAAAGTTTGGTCTGCTCAGTGATGCCGGCTTCGTCACCCGAAGCATGGTCGAGAGGCTCCGCGGCGTCCACGGACTTTTTGTCGAGGCCAACTACGATGAGGCACTGCTCGAGGCCGACACCAAGCGCCCCTGGTCCACCAAGCAGCGCATCAGTTCCCGACACGGTCATCTCTCCAACGCGCAGACAGCCGCGCTCGTCGCCGAAGTCGCGCATCCCGCTTTGCGCCGCGTCGTTCTGGGCCACCTGAGCCAGGACTGCAATGCGCCTGATCTCGCCATTTCCATTCTGCGAAAATCCCTCGAGGAAATAGGCCACTGCCACGTTGAAGTCCACTGCGCCTGCGCCGAAGCCTCACCGTGGTGGGAACTCGCGGCGGGACAGGAGTCAAAGGCGCGATAAGGTGAGGAGAAACTTCCGGGCCTGACATTGCGGAGACACTGTTAGATTGCGCGAGCAGTCGCAACTGCCCATCCGGTTCAGGCCTTCACGCGCTCCAGCTTGATCGGATAGGTCTTTCCAGAGTTCCACTGCGCGACGTAGATGCTCTGTTGGTCGTCGATCAGGATTCCGTGCGGATAGGTGAAGAGCTTGGTGTTAGAGCCAAGGGAGGCGAGCTTTCCATCGGTGTAGACCGGAGCTGGAGCGGCGAGGTTCGAGAGAATCTTGTGGTCCTTGTCGAGGATGCTGATGAAGCCGTTGTCCGGCTGACCTTTCATCCCGGCGTTGCCCTTGAGATAGGGAATGACGGTGAGATCGCCGAAGGGGACGATGAAGTTTGGATTTCCGCCCGGGAGATCGAGGACGTCAACGAGTTTGCCGGCCATGGTGAAGCGCTTGAGTTTTCCTTCGGACCGCGAAATGATCCAGATCAGGTTCTTTGAATCACGAGTATCGACCCAGGCGCCGGCACATTCACTCCTCCCCCCGGACCTCTGGGACTAGGCAAGTCCGGTGAGGCTGAGTCCCACCATGGCGGGGGAAAGGGAAAGAAGAAAATCGCGACGGTCAGGGTTATTCATGGTGCTGGGCGTTTTAGGGCTTCCGCCCATAGGTTTGGATTACGGCTGTTCACCGCATCCGCCGCAGTCCGACGAACTTTTCACCTTGAGCCCGATAATCCCAGTCCGATGACTGCTCGCATTAGCCCAGTTTGGCGGTCAGTGCTTCGATCTCCGCGGACAGCTCGCCCCATCGGGAGTAGGCGTTTTCGAGGCCCAAGGTGACATTCGCAACCGCTTGGGTGGCCTGCCTGAATTGATCGGGGTCCCCGGCGACGGAGGGCTCGGAAAGATGGGCGGTTAGAGTGACTTGAGCGGCCTCCAGTTCGGCGATTTTTTTCTCAAGCGTGCCCAGTTCGTCTTCCAGTGGCTTGAGGACCTGGGTGCGCTTCTGACGGTTCTCGGCATCGATCCGCCGCTGATCCTTGCGGTTCGCGGAGTCTGCTGCGGGAGCGGTTGTCTCAGTGCGTGCGACGATGGGTTTGACGACTGGTTTCGCCGTGTTGAGCTTCGAGAGCTTCGGTCCGGCTGCGCGCTCGGCCTTGGCCTCCTCCGCAGTCTTTTCGAGGTAATAGGTGATGTTTCCGACGAAGGTCCGTGGCGCTTCACCGGGACGGAACTCGAGTGTCTTGGTCACCAGTCGATCGAGGAAT
>Ga0209829_10000241_pt1 | contig 50871 bp, 47 predicted proteins | sample C_140205_EF_Meta_FD_187311 | JGI IMG/M metagenome (GOLD analysis project Ga0209829, IMG submission 187311) | Freshwater microbial communities from Lake Croche, Canada to study carbon cycling - C_140205_EF_MetaG (SPAdes) (version 2) | ecosystem: Environmental > Aquatic > Freshwater > Lake...
GTTTTGCGCAGGTGACCAATCCGGCAATTGATCCCATCCGGGAAGAACTGGTCATGTCACTGGTGACCCATATCGGGCCGCGACCGAATCTTTTGAACCTTGACAACGCGGGGAGTCACCGCCGCCTCGAAGCGCACCAACCGATATTGAGCAACAAGGATCTTGAAAAGATTCGCCGGATTGAAGCAAGGACGAACGGGGCTTTCAAGACCACAACACTGAGCCTTTGCTACCCGGTCGATCTTGGGGCCTCTGGGATGGAAGAGGCGTTGACAGCCCTTTGCCTGAATGCCGAAAAGGCGGTGCTTGATGGTAATAATATCCTGATCATTTCAGATCGGGCGATGGATGCCGAACACATCGCTATTCCAGCGCTCCTGGCCACCTCAACGGTTCATTACCACTTAATCCAAAAAGGACTTCGCACCGAAGTCGGACTTGTGGTTGAAACTGGCGAAGCCCGTGAAGTTCATCATTTTGCTTTGCTGGCGGGGTATGGTGCCGAAGCCATTAACCCTTATCTTGCCTTCGATTCCCTCTCGGCGCTGATCCATGAACTCCCTGAAAAGGTGACGGCGGATGATGCCCACAAGCGTTACATCAAAGCCATCGGCAAGGCGCTCCTGAAGATCATGTCGAAAATGGGTATTTCGACCTATCAATCCTATTGCGGGGCTCAGGTCTTTAATGCCATCGGTCTGGGGGATGACTTCCTAGCCCGCTACTTCGTCGGAACCAGTGCCACCACTGGGGGCGTCGGATTAAAGGAAATTGCGGCGGAAACGGTCACTCGTCATCGGCTGGCCTTCAGTGATGCCCCGATTTATCGTCATGCCCTGGATGTTGGCGGCGAGTATGCTTATCGTGTTCGCGGCGAAGACCATGTCTGGACCCCAGAGACCATCTCTAAGCTCCAACTGGCCACCCGAACGAACAGTTGGGAGACGTATCTTGACTATACCCGCTCGATCAACGAACAAAATGAGCGTCTGCTGACGCTTCGCGGACTCCTCGACTTCAATGACAATCTGCCGGGGGTTCCCCTTGAAGACGTCGAATCCGCCAAGGATATTGTGAAGCGGTTTGCGACCGGTGCGATGAGTTTTGGATCGATCTCCTACGAAGCCCATACCACGCTCGCGATCGCGATGAACCGGATCGGCGGCAAATCCAACACAGGTGAGGGCGGCGAACTTCCAGAGCGCTTCAAGCCCCTGCCCAATGGCGACTCGATGCGCTCGGCCATCAAGCAAGTGGCCTCTGGCCGTTTTGGCGTCACCACCGAATACCTGGTCAATGCTGATGACATCCAGATCAAAATCAGTCAAGGCGCAAAGCCCGGTGAAGGCGGCCAGCTGCCTGGACATAAAGTCGATGCGACGATTGCCCGGGTCCGCCATTCAACCCCCGGCGTCGGCCTGATCTCGCCGCCACCGCACCATGACATTTACTCTATTGAGGACCTTGGTCAGCTGATTCATGACCTTAAAAACGTCAACCCCGCGGCACGCATCAGTGTCAAATTGGTTTCAGAAGTGGGCGTTGGGACCGTGGCAGCCGGTGTCGCCAAGGCCCATGCTGATCATGTCACCATCGCTGGCTATGATGGCGGCACGGGTGCTAGCCCGATCACATCCATCAAGCACGCGGGGCTTCCATGGGAGATTGGCCTTGCTGAAACACATCAGACGCTGGTCCTCAACAAGCTCAGAAGTCGGATCTGCGTTCAGGCCGACGGCGGGATGCGAACCGGTCGCGACGTGGTTTTTGGCGCCCTCCTCGGTGCTGATGAATTTGGCTTTGCGACGGCGCCATTAATCGTTGAAGGCTGCATCATGATGCGCAAATGCCATCTCAATACCTGTCCCGTCGGGGTAGCAACGCAGGATCCCGAACTTCGTAAACGGTTCACAGGGCAACCCGAGCACGTGGTTAACTTCTTTTTCTTCATTGCCGAAGAAGTGCGTCAAATCATGGCCAAATTGGGTTATCGCCGTTTCGATGAGATGATTGGACAAACCGATCGTCTTGACATGCGCAAGGCAGTCGCGCACTGGAAGGCCTCAAAAATTGACCTTCAGCGCCTATTATTTAAGCCACAGACCGCAAGCCACGACGCAATCCATCATACGGAGGTGCAAGATCATGGTCTTGACAAGGCGCTTGATCATGTCTTGATAAAAGGCGCCCAGCCGGCCCTTGATCACCGTCAACCGGTGCAATTAGAGACTGAAATCCGCAATTTCAACCGAACCTGTGGCGCCATGCTCTCCGGCGAGGTGGCGAAGCGCTTTGGCCATGAGGGACTCCCCGACGATACGATTCACGTCAAACTCCATGGCACAGCAGGTCAGAGCTTTGGTGCTTTCCTCGCGGCTGGCGTGACCCTTGAACTCTCGGGTGAGGGCAATGATTATGTCGGCAAAGGTCTGTCCGGTGGCCGCCTGATCATCTACCCCCCAGCGATCACGCCTATCGTTGCAGATCTAAACATCATTGTCGGCAATACCGTCCTTTATGGCGCTATTCAAGGCGAATGCTATTTCCGAGGTGTCGCCGGGGAGCGTTTCGCTGTCCGCAATTCGGGGGCTGTCGCGGTCGTTGAAGGCGTTGGAGATCATGGCTGTGAGTACATGACCGGCGGTGTCGTCGTCGTCCTCGGGGAAACCGGCCGCAATTTTGCAGCGGGCATGTCGGGCGGTATCGCTTATGTGCTCGATGAAGCAGGCGACTTTAGCCAACGCTGCAACCTTTCAATGGTAGAACTCCAGCCCATTCCGGTCGAGGAGCGCGCCCATGAACGGTTTGATCATCAAGGCGGCGACCTTGAGAACCATGGCCTTGTCGACATTCTCCGCAATATGACCGGTGATGATGAACGACGCCTCAAGATTCTGGTCGCCAAGCATGCTCGCTACACGGGCAGTGAAAAGGCCAGGCGTATTCTTGACCATTGGGCTGAATTCGCGCCTCGCTTCGTAAAGGTCATGCCCGTTGATTATCGACTGGCACTTGAAAAGATGCAGCAGGCACAGAGACAAGCAGAAGTCAGCCACTAAAGAAATCCAAGTCGCTCCCCGGGTGTCTTGTGACCCGGGCACGGCAAGGGGCCTCCCAAGGGCTTCTCGACACAATCAACAGCGGTGCCTTAAGGCACACATCGAGGTTAACAGCAGATGGGCAAACCTACCGGTTTTATGGAAATTTCGCGTCAGGATCGACGCTATCGCTTGGTCGCTGACCGGGTCCAGAATTACCAGGAATTCGTTATTCCCCTGTCCGAGGATGAACTCAAGAAACAGGGTGCGCGCTGTATGGATTGCGGCATCCCTTATTGCCATAACGGCTGCCCGGTCAACAACATCATTCCTGATTGGAATGATCTGGTCTACCAAGGCAACTGGCTCGAAGCCCTCGAAGTGCTGCACAGCACGAATAACTTCCCTGAATTCACCGGTAGAATTTGCCCCGCGCCTTGCGAGGCCGCTTGTACGCTCAACCTAACGGATGAGCCGGTGACGATCAAATCCATTGAATGTTCCATTGTCGACAAGGGCTGGGAGATGGGTTGGATCCAACCGCAAATTGCGCCCCACAAAACGGAAAAACGCATCGCTGTCGTCGGCTCAGGCCCCGCGGGTCTTGCAACAGCACAGCAATTAGCCCGCGCCGGCCATGAAGTCGTGGTGTTTGAAAAGAGTGACCGTGTCGGTGGCCTCCTCCGCTACGGCATCCCTGACTTTAAGATGGAAAAGCACCTGATTGATCGCCGCATTGCGCAAATGCAGGCTGAAGGCGTGACTTTTCGTCCCAACTGGCATATCGGGAAAGATATCCCCACCGCGCAACTGCTCGAAGATTTCGATGCGGTGATCCTCGCGGGTGGCTCTGAACATTCTCGTGACCTTCAACTCCCGGGGCGGGAGCTGAAGGGCATTCACGTCGCCATGGACTTTCTCCCGCAACAGAACAAGCGCAATGCTGGAGACTCGCTGAGTGAGGACGTCAATCTTCTCGCCACCGGCAAATCGGTCATTGTCATTGGTGGTGGCGACACGGGTTCTGACTGTATTGGTACCTCGCAGCGTCATGGTGCAGCGTCCATCACCCAGCTTGAAATCATGCCAAAGCCACCCATAAAGGAAAACAAGGCGCTGACTTGGCCGAACTGGCCAAACAAACTCAGGACGTCGAGTTCGCACGAAGAAGGCTGTGACCGCCTGTGGAGCATCGACACCGTGTCCTTCGAAGGCGATAACGGCAAGGTCAACACCATCCATTGCGTCAAGGTGGAGTGGACTCAAGATCAAGGGCGCTGGGTGATGAACCGGGTCCCCGGTAGTGAATTCAGCTTAAAAGCTGACCTGGTTCTCTTGGCCATGGGCTTTGTGCACCCGGTCCGAGATGGCCTGTTGATGGATCTTGGCGTTGAGCTTGATGATCGCGCCAACGTCAAGGCCAACACCAACGACTACAAAACATCGGTCGACAAGGTCTTTACGGCAGGTGATATGCGTCGTGGCCAATCATTAGTGGTCTGGGCTATTCGTGAAGGTCGCCAGTGCGCACGGGCGGTCGATGAGTTCCTGATGGGGCAAAGCGAACTTCCAAGATAATCTCATCGTATTCCCCCCTGACTGGCACTTTCGAGGTGCCAGTCACCACCGCCATAAAAATCGCTTCCAACCCGCCTAAAAGAGGACCTCTTTCGCGGGTCAACATCCGACTTTCTTATCGTCCAACGCGTGCCTGCGACTCCCGGCCATCCACCGTCATTGTTACAACATCTAGTACCAAAAAATTTAATAGACACAACATCTGGGAGTTGAACTATAATCAACACACCGCTGTCGGAGACAACGATAGCCCTTGTTTTTTATTTATCATGACCCTGGAGCCAATGCCATGTTGAACTGGGATAACCCCCTGACCGGATTGACCCCTCAAGCCGCTTTACCAAAGGCTATGTCGGCTGCACACTTCAGCGACCTCCTCTCGGATGCCTCGCAAAAGGATCAGCCAGTCGCCGTGACAGCGTCTATAAGCGTCCTTCCGAGTGAGCCGGTACAGCAAGGTGCCACCGGACTTGAACACATTGAGATTGGCGCCAAGCGAATTCAGGTCGATGATAAGAAAATCATCAACTGCCGAGCTGATCTCAATCAACTGGTCCCATTCAAGTACCGCTGGGCCTGGCAAAAGTATCTTGATGCCTGCGCTAACCATTGGATGCCGCAGGAAATCAACATGAATGCGGATATCGCCCTGTGGAAAAGCGCTGATGGCTTGACCGATGACGAACGCATGATCATCAAGCGTAATCTTGGATTCTTTTCGACGGCAGACTCATTGGTTGCCAACAATTTGGTGTTGGCTGTCTACCGACACATCACCAATCCCGAGTGTCGCCAATACTTGCTACGACAGGCTTTTGAAGAAGCCCTCCATACCCACGCTTACCAGTATGTGGTCGAATCGCTGGGCATGGATGAAGGTGAAGTCTTCAATATGTACCGTGAGCTCCCGGCGGTGGCCCGAAAGGCCGAATGGGCGCTCCCTTTCACGCGCTCACTTGGAGATCCCAATTTTGTGACCGGTACACCGGAAGCAGACCAACGACTCCTGCGTGATCTCATCGCGTTCTACGTTATTTTCGAAGGCATTTTCTTCTACGTCGGCTTTACTCAGATTCTGTCCATGGGTCGCCGAAACAAGATGACCGGGACCGCCGAACAGTTCCAATACATCCTTCGTGATGAATCGATGCACATGAACTTCGGTATCGATGTCATCAACCAGATCAAGATCGAAAACCCACACCTTTGGGGCGCTGATTTCCAACAGGAAATCACCACCTTGATCACCGATGCGGTGGACATCGAAATTCAATATGCCCATGACACCATGCCACGCGGTGTCCTCGGACTCAATGCACCGATGTTTGAGGAATATCTGAAATTCATTGCCAACCGTCGCTGCCATCAAATTGGTCTGACAGAACAATATGCCGGCGCTCAAAACCCCTTCCCTTGGATGAGTGAAATTCTAGATCTCAAAAAGGAGAAGAATTTCTTCGAAACACGGGTCACCGAATACCAGACCGGTGGCGCCCTGAGTTGGGATTAACGGCCCTTAAGATCAAAAGAGATCCCGGAACGAACGTGCGTTCTGTTCCGGGTCACCATGGCCAAAAACCCCCTCAACCACTGCCAGAAGATCAGCGCCCCGCTGTAACACAGTCTCGGCATTCTCTAGCGTAATTCCCCCAATCGCGACCACCGGCACCTCAATGATCGATCGGGCCTGTTCAAGGGTCAGGAGCGATGCTGTCGGGGCTAAGGGTTTGGTCCTTGAAGGGAAAAATCGGCCAAAGGCGACATAATCGGCTCCCTTCTCCGAGGCCGCTATCGCCCGGTCGATATCGTCATAACAGGAAATACCGATGAGGGCATGAGGCCCTAATTGTGCCCGGGCGACCGCAAAAGACTGATCCATCGATCCAAGATGAACCCCATCTGCTCCGAGCGATTGGGCCAAGGCGATATCATCATTGATGATGAGGGGGATGCCCGCCCTCTGGCATAAGGCCAATAGCGCTGCGGCCTCTTGGTAGGGGTCTTCTGGTCGTTTGGCCCGATACTGAATGACCGCAGCACCGCCCCGGATCGCTAGGGCCACCTCTTCAACCAACGAGGCCCGATGCATCTTAGGATCGCGGGTGATGGCATAGAGTCCTCGTCTGGGAAATTTCTGAGCTTGATTCAACGTCATCATTCAAGGCCCTCAAGAAGGAAGCTTTATGAAGGGTCGGCAGCCACGCTTCGAGGCCCTATAATGCGCTATTTCATTCATTATCAGGGATCGCTTTATGTCCAAGCAAACCGTCAAGAAAGTTGCTCTTGCCTACTCCGGCGGGCTTGACACCTCCGTTATTCTTCAGTGGCTCAGAGAAACCTATCACTGTGAGATCGTGACCTTCACGGCAGACATCGGTCAAGGCGGCGAAGTTGAACCCGCGCGCGCCAAGGCCCAGGCTATGGGCATCAAGGAAATTTACATCGATGATTTGACTGAAGAGTTCGTTCAAGATTTCGTCTACCCCATGTTCAGGGCTAATACCGTCTACGAAGGCGAGTATCTCCTCGGCACTTCCATTGCACGCCCCCTGATTGCAAAACGTCTTATCGACATTGTGAATGAAACCGGTTGTGATGCCATCTGTCATGGTGCAACCGGCAAGGGCAATGATCAGGTTCGTTTTGAATTAGGTGCTTATGCCCTCAAACCCGATATCAAGGTCATCGCTCCCTGGCGTGAATGGGAGCTCAACTCTCGGGAGACCCTGCTTGCTTATGCCGAAAAACACCAGATTCCGATCGAGATGAAACGCGGCAAAGCGTCGCCCTATTCCATGGACGCCAATCTCCTTCACATCTCCTATGAGGGAGGCATCCTCGAAGATCCATGGGCTGAGCCTGAAGAGGACATGTGGCGGTGGAGTGTGGCCCCAGAAGCAGCCCCTGATGCCCCAAGCTATCTTGAACTCACCTATCACCAAGGGGACATCGTCGCCCTGGATGGGGTCTTTTTAAGCCCTGGGAAGATTCTCGCCCAGCTTAACGAGATCGGCGGATCCCATGGCATTGGTCGTCTGGATATTGTCGAAAATCGCTACGTCGGCATGAAGTCGCGCGGCTGTTATGAAACCCCCGGTGGCACCATCATGTTGAAAGCGCACCGTGCCATCGAATCATTAACGCTGGATCGCGAAGTCGCTCATCTCAAGGATGAATTGATGCCGCGATACGCCAGCCTCATCTACAACGGATACTGGTGGAGCCCTGAACGCCTTTTACTGCAGGAAATGATCAATGCCTCACAAGCCACCGTCAACGGTGTGGTCCGGGTTAAGCTCTACAAGGGTAACGTCACCGTAGTCGGCAGACAGTCACCCTCAAACAGTCTCTTTGACATGAATATCGCCACGTTCGAAGACGATCAGGGTGCCTACAATCAACAAGATGCCGAAGGCTTTATCAAGCTGAATGCTCTTAGAATGCGCATCGCTGCCAAGAAAGGGCTGACATTCGTCTAAGCCTTTAGGCGCCGGCCGTGGTTTAACACCCTTCGGCCGAGCCTTTAAGCCTCACGTTTCCGAGCGACCAGGCAACAACCGCCACAAAGGCCAGTTTTTGACATGGAGGTACTGCCGTATGGGTGTCTTGATCACAGAAACGCACAGAGCAATCGAAAACAAGCACCAGACGGCCGCATACTCATTGGGATCATCGGTGGTGAGATCAGAAATCCAGGGCCCGACCAGATAATGAAAGCCGACGAAGCGCCAGGAGCCATATATCACCGGCATCCAGAAGGCCGCCAGAATGTAAGTGAAGGCGTGGAGCCCCCAGCGAAAGCCTAAAAACTGGGTGGCTCCATCATCCGACATCAGTCCGTTGAGGGGCATCTGCCAAGCGATATGCCAGTCCCCCGAAACCGAACACACCCGATCCCCACAAAATCCCTCAATACCCACCAGGCAGTGGCCCGCCCAGGCAAAAGGATACATCTTGACCAACATAGCAACGGCGGCGACCGAACAGAGGGCATAAACCGGGAGGGCGATCTTTTCCTTGACCCGGACGGGAATGAAATAAAGGGCCACCATATTGGCAAAAAAAGGCTGAAAGGCAATGTGGAGATAGCCAAAAAGCGTCAGTATCTGATTCGGAGGGGCATCGCAGAGATTGATGTAGAGATAGGTCGCCCCTTGGAGCAGCTCCATACACGCAAAATAGGTCAAAGGAACCCAAAGCTCCTTGGATTCCCCTTTCTTTGCGACATAGGCCGCGGTTGCAAATCCGGCTATGGCTAATACCGCCGATGCCTCGCCACTCCAACACATAAGATCTCTCCTGATGGTTATTGTGATGCCTTGATGAGGCATCAAAAGACTTTATCTGCGCATGAGATTTTCTTTTTAAGGGGGGGTCTATAACTTTAGCTGATGCCGTGTTTTTGCATGCGATAGAGCAAGGTATCGCGGCTAATTCCGAGCAATTTGGCCGCCCGACTCCGATTACCGTGGGTTCTTTCAAGGGCCTGACGGATGAGATCAATCTCCACTTCTTCAAGCTTGATCCCATACTCCGGCAGGGCGATATTTCGAGGGGCGCCGGAAGGTTCCTGCTGGATCTCCAGCGGAAGATCATCATCATCGATCGTCTGTCCGGCCTTGAAGATCGAAAGACGTTCACAGATATTCCTGAGCTCCCGGACGTTGCCGGGCCATGAGTAACTGATCAGCCGCGCCATAGCGCCCTTGCTGATGGTCGCCGGCTGAACCCGATGCTCAGCAGCAAACTGCCGCATAAAATGTTGGATGAGCACCTGAACATCGCCAATGCGCTGCCTTAACGACGGAATTTCAATGGGCACCACATTAAGCCGGTAATAAAGGTCTCGACGAAACTCACCACGCTGAATGCGATCATGGAGATCGGCATTGGTGGCGGCGATGATCCTGACATCCACCACCTGCGTCGTCGTTTCCCCAACGGGTTGGATTTCTCCGGTTTCAAGAAATCGAAGGAGTTTCGCCTGAAGCGTAATCGGCAGTGAGTCAACCTCATCAAGAAACACCGTGCCGCGATGGGCTGCCTGAAGCCGTCCCGTCTGGTGGCTAATCGCACCAGTAAAAGAGCCTTTTTTATGACCGAATAATTCAGATTCAGCGAGCGCCTCAGGGAGGGCCGCACAATTGATAGTAATCATCGGCAGATGCGACCTTGGACTTTGCTGTTGCAGGGCGTGGGCAAGAATTTCTTTGCCGGTTCCGGTTTCCCCTACAATCAGCACCGTCACATCGGTTGCAGCCACCATCCGGGCGCTCCTTAAGAGAGACTCGAAATTGGGTGATTGTCCGATCAGTTTGTCAAACATAGCCTGGCCGAACCCTTTTGCTAGTGCATCATGGTATGACGCACCATAGGATTAAGTCCTGGGAATGCGGCCATCAGCGCCAGCAGAATCAGCGTCACGCCGGCCAGTTGGCGAAAGCCTTTGAGGGAGGAGAGGCGGACCATCCATGAGGTCATGATGCCAACACCCATAACAGCCGGCATGGTCCCTAGACCAAACGCCAGCATGGTAAAACCGCTCCGAAACACATCGCCGGTCGTCGCTGAAAGCGCCAAGGCGGTGTACACCAGACCACAGGGTAACCACCCCCAAATCATGCCGAAAACAAAGGCTCTCGGCAGTGTATCGACAGGAATAAGACGCCGACCATAAGGTTCAAGGCGCCGCCAAACACCAATGCCGACCTTCTCGATATAAGCGAAACGAGGAAACCAGCCAGCGAGGTGGAGACCGGCGCCTAGCATCACCAAAGCACTGATGATCTGCAACAAACGATGGCCATGACCCTCCCCAAAAGGGGACGTCAGAACACGCTCAAGGATTCCGGCTAAAAGCCCCGCCAAGGTATAACTGAGGACTCGTCCAGCGTTATAGCAAGCCACAAACGGAATCAGTTCACGTTTACTATCACGGATCTCCCGTTTGAGACTCAAGGTTAAGGATCCAATGATGGAACCACACATGCCAAGACAGTGCACCGCACTGAAAAGTCCCATGAGGAAGGCTACAAAGTAGGAGGTACTGAAGGCGGAATCAAGAGAGTTCATGTGGAAATAAACGGTGGTGCCCTTTGGCCCTCAGCAATACTTGGCGGTTACAAGAAGGCTGACGAAAAGCTTCAAGTAAAAAATCAACGCCCATTCAAGGGAATGAGAATGGGCGCTGGCAATAACGTCACATCATCAGCTCATGGTCCGACTCGAACAAACACTAAGGCACTATGGCTCGGACGTAATCCACCTGTTGTGGGATCGTAAACTTCCATGGTATCGGAGATGGTCAGTGTCTTCCTATCCTTGGACTGGTTGAAGACATAACTCCGCGGATCATCAGTGAGTGCCGCATCGACGAAATTGATGTAGGTACCGACGTGAAGGATTTGGTAAGAAAACCAGTACCCATCGGGACTTTTTGTTGCGCCCAGAACACCTACATTGTGGTGATAGAACCCGTTGCCTTTTTTCAAGGTCATGGTGAGTATCTCGTTGTCCACGCATTTTGCGAACTGAGCAACGATCGCTGGGGTTCCTGGAGGCAAAGTAAACTGCCCTGGACACGTGATGCTTTTCCCATTCATCTCAATGTGAGTCAACTTCCATTGACCTACTAATGCCCTCGGCGTCTCAGCCATCAACGCGAATGGAGCCATCAGTGAGAGGGCGAACATAAACTTTTTTAGCATCTTTGGATCCTCATTCTATGCATCAACAGGCCGCTTAGGCATCTGATAAAGCCACCGTGCAATCTATCACACTCTCAGCGATCAGCAAATGAAGCTAAATGGAACCTTAGATTCAAGTCCATGGACGCGCAAGCAGCGGGTTATTGTCTTTTTAAAGAGGTCCCATCACGATACATCAAGGTTTTATAAACTATCCAGAAAAAACCTTGTAACATCAGTCACTTTAGCCTGAGAATGCATCACCATAGGCTCCTCCGATGACTAAGATCAAGCTTAACCATTTCATCTCTTTGTATCCTTTGCATTTATGGCTAGACCTGTCACTCCCGAGATTGCGGCCGATATTATTATCGAATTAGTTGACCGGCCAGGTCGGCCGATTGTGCTCATCGAACGACACTATGAACCCTTTGGCTGGGCCATCCCCGGTGGGTTTGTCGATGTCGGGGAAAGGGTCGAGCACGCTGCGCTTCGAGAAGCTCTCGAAGAGGTTGGACTTGAGGTCCAACTCAAGGTCCTCTTAGGGCTTTATTCAGATCCAACCAGGGATCATCGGGGCCATACCGTGACGGCCGTCTACGTCGGTGAGGCTAAGGGCGTTCCGGTCGCCGCCGACGATGCGAAAGCCGCGGTGATTGTCCATGTGGACCACATGCCCTCGCCTCTGGCCTTTGACCATCGCCAGGTCCTGGAAGATTACCTTCAATATCGAGAGCGGGGCACTGTGACGCCGCTGCGCGGTTAAGCACCCTATAATTCGACCATCAACCCCAGTTCGACCACCCGATCGGCAGGGATCCGCCAGAAACGCATGGCATTTTCAGCATTCATGGCCATCCTAATGAAGAATCGTTCGCGCCAGGTCGACATGCCTTCGCGTGAGGAAGCGATCATGTGCTCTCTTGATAAGAAGAAGGTGGTCGTGGCCACATCCATCTCGAGACCCTGTGGCTTCAATTGCATCATAGCGTCAGGAATATCAGGCTCCTGATTGTAGCCATAGTAGATTCTGACCCGATAGATCTGGTCACCAAAGGAGCGAATCTTGACTCGGTCCTCGAGCGGTATCCAAGGCTCATCCCGGGTGACCACTGTTAATACGATGATCTGCTGGTGGAGAATCTTATTGACTTTCATGTTTTGGAGCAGCGACAAAGGCGCACCAAATCGACTGGCGGTGAGATAGATGGCGGTTCCGGGGACTCTTGGTAAGGGATTGCTCTCAAACCTTAAGACCAATTCCTCAAGAGGGACCGCTTTTTCGTTGAGACGCCGAAGCAACAGCTCTCGCCCCAAAGTCCAGGTGGAAAGGATCAAATAGACGGCACCGGCTATCGCTAAAGACACCCAGCCGCCTTGCTGGATCCTTGGAATATTAGCTAATAAAAGAACCAGATCCATCAGCAAAAACATCAGAAACAAAAGCCCGGTGACCCACCGAGTGGTTCGCCAAATACGCCGCAAAAGTCCAAAGGCCAGCAACGTGGTGACTACCATGGTGCCGGTCACAGCAAGCCCATAGGCACCAGCTAGTTTCGAGGAAGCCCCAAAGCCTATCACCAGCGCCGCCGTGCCAAAACCCAGCGTCCAATTGACGGCGGGAACGTAAATCTGTCCTGCCCGCCCATCTGAGGTATGCCGAACTGAAAGTCTTGGGAGATAACGCATGCGAACAGCCTGCGCCGAGAGCGAAAAGGCGCCCGAAATCACTGCCTGGGAAGCAATAATGGTCGCAAACGTCGCAAGACATAATAAGGGCAGGAGACCCCAAGAGGGGGCCAAAAGATAAAAGGGGTTAGAAACGGCTGCCGGGTCTCTCAATAAGAGCGCCCCCTGCCCGAGATAGTTGATCACCAGCGCCGGAAAGACGAAGGTCACCCAAGCCACTCGGATAGGCTGTATACCAAAATGACCAATGTCGGCATATAAGGCTTCCGCACCGGTCACCACAAGCACCACCGCACCCAGCACGATGAAAAACTTCATCTTCGCTTCTAACATAAAATGAAGCGCATGAATGGGGTTGATCGCTTCAAGGATAACCGGGGTCTTGGCGATACTATTGGCCCCGATAACTGCAATGACGAGGAGCCATAGCACCATCACCGGACTGAAGAGCCCGGCAATGAAGGCGGTCCCTCGGCGCTGAATGAGAAAAAGGATGACGAGAATGACCAGCGTGATAGGGAGAATCAGTTCTTTGAGCGATGGCGCAGCCAGCTTAAGCCCTTCCACCGCGCTCATGACGGAAATCGCGGGCGTAATCACCGCATCGCCAAAAAATAGGGCCGCACCCAACAGCCCGATCGAAAGAACCAATTGGCGAAGCTTTGGACGATCAGCAACCGTTCGCTGGACCAGGGATAAAAGGGCCATGATGCCCCCCTCCCCTTTGTTGTCGAGCCGCATGATCAGCAGAGCATATTTGAGACAGACGACCACGATCAGGAGCCAAAACACCATCGAGAGAACGCCCAAGACGTGATCAGGGGTAACAGAAAGACCACTTCGGCCTCCAAAAGCCACCCGCAGGGCATAGAGCGGGCTGGTGGCAATATCACCAAAAACAACGCCCATGCAGCTCAGCACCAGACCCCATTGCAGTCGCTTAGAACGCTCAGATCCGCGTTTGATGGTCAGCATGATGGTCTACTGTCTGGCTGATCGCTGCCTTTGATTGTCATCGGAGTCACCCGGGATCCCATGCTTCAGGGGGCCTTGTGCCCAGGGGCTGGGGGGCTTGAGTGGGCCACCATGCGCATCAGCAGATGGGAGAGGAGAAGGGTCCCAAGATAGAAGACAACTTCAATGCCATCGGGATGATCGACATAACCGACCAGAGCATGAAGAATCTGACCCGGAAGGCTTTTTTCCGGGAGCCAACCCGAGGTATCCCAAATCCCTTGACCCAAAGGAGGCAACCAGTCGGCCTCGACCAGAAAAGCGGCGGCCTGAGCGGCGAGACCTGCGGTCAGAAACAGAATCAACAGACTCGTGACGGAGAAGAAATATTTCAGCGGAATCTTGGCCAAACCAAAATAGAGCACCAAACCCACCAGTGCCCCCAGCAGCAGACCAAGCCCACCCCCCCCGAGCAAGTCCATAAGACCCCCTTCTTCGGCACTGACTAAGCCGTAGAGAAAAAGAATCAGTTCAGAGCCTTCCCGAAGCACCGCCAATCCGACCACGAGCGCCAGCCCATGAAGGGAACGCTGGCCCTCCAAGACTTCTCGACCCAATTGCTTCATGTCGCGGGCCATCTCGCGACCATGTTGCTGCATCGAGACGCTATGCCAAGTGAGCATGCCGACGGCGATCATGAGCACCGATGCACTGAAGAGCTCCTGACCCACGCCTTCAAGCGCTTGCGCGAGACGATCGGCCATGAGCGCGAGAAGGAGCGATCCTAAAAGGCCTAAGAGAACTCCCCCGAAGACCCAGCGTCCGCGGTGATGCGCCCCGCGACTAGCGATCATCACTATGCTGATGATCAGCGCAGCCTCAAGGACCTCTCGAAAGACGATAAGTGCGATACCCCACATGGCGAATGTTCTGCCCTAGATTAACGGACAACCAAACGGCCCTTGGCCGTCGCTTCGTGAAACTCCCCGACAAAGTCGTAGGTGCCCGCCACCAATGGTCCGAGGTTGATGACGATCTCGCTATGGCCTTGGACCACTTTCTCGCGCTTCAAGGTCTTGCTTTCGAATTCCTCAGGGGTCGCATCCTCGTTGCGAACAACCAGCTTAAATTTCTGGCCCGCAGGGGCCATGACTTCCTCAGGCTCAAAGAGATGGTTACGGATCACCAGCGTCGGACCATCCGCCGCCATAAGCAGTGGCATGCCAAATAATGCAAGGAACAGGAAAGAGAGGGTGAAGCGAAGAGAAGACATAGCGGTTCCTCAGGAGGGATAACGAATGGGATGGGATCGAATCAAATCGAGTGCCTATCATTATAGCCTAGGGTCCTCATGAAGAGCGCATGACCGTCTCGAGATGATAAAGTCAACGCTTCTGTTATTTTTGAGGCCGCAGCATGTCACCAGAACGTTCGTTCAAGCCCTTACAGATAGCCATTCTGACCGTCTCCGATACGAGAACTTTTGAAACCGACACCTCAGGCTTGCTGCTGCAGCAAAGCGCGCAACAGGAAGGCCATGAGGTCACTATCCGTCGCATCGTCCCTGATGATCGCTACCAGATTCGCGCGGTCGTCTCTGATTGGATTGCAGACCCTCACATTACGGTGATCTTGACTACCGGTGGGACAGGCGTAACCGGGCGCGATGGGACTCCAGAAGCGGTGAGCGTTCTTTTAGACAAGACCTTAGAGGGGTTTGGTGAGGTCTTTCGCGCACTGTCTTTTCAGGATATCGGCACCTCAACGATTCAATCGCGAGCGATATCAGGGGTTGCCAACGGAACCTTTATCTTCTGTCTGCCAGGCTCTTCAGGTGCCTGCCGGCTTGGGTGGGACAGCCTCATCCGACCGCAACTTGACTACAGAACCAAGCCCTGTAATCTCGTTGAACTGATGCCGAGACTGCTTGAAACCTGAGACCTTCAGCCGCCGGTAGCACTCATGTGTCTAAAGATCACCGGTTGCGCCTTAAGATCAAACTCATGATATTGCGGCTTAAGATCCATGGCCTCGCGGATGGCCGCTTGAAGGGCCTCAGAATCGAAGGGGTCTCGACGCAGTAAGGGTTTGAGATCGACCGAATGTTCGTTACCAAGACACAGGAGAAGGCGCCCTTCGGCCGTCACCCGCACCCGGTTGCAGCTGCCACAAAAATTGTGGCTGTGGGGTGAAATAAAGCCCACCTTTGTCTTGCTCCCCAAGACCTGGTGGTATCTTGAAGGTCCTCCGGTGGTCTCTGTTGAGGGCTGAAGATCAAAGAAAGGTCTTAGTTGCTCAAGAATCTCGTCGCTCGAGACAAAATCCAACGCTCTGTCGCGACCATCAACAAGGCCGAGCGGCATTTCCTCAATAAAACTGATATCGATGCCACGGTCGATCGCATAGCGCACCAAATCGACCACCTCATCCTGATTGCGCTCACGCAGAATAACGCTGTTCAGTTTCAAACCATCAAAACCCATCACCCTTGCGGCTTCGATGCCTTTGAGCACACGCGCAAGCTCACCGACCCGCGTCAGCTTTAGGAACCTCTCAGACCTTAAGCTGTCGAGACTAATATTGATCCGGTGAACGCCGGCGGCCTTAAGATCCTTGGCCATCTCCTCAAGTTGTGCGCCATTGGTCGTGATGACCAATTCGCGGAGCCCTGAAAGACGGCCGATCTTCTCAAGAAGACCTAAAGCCCCTTTTCGGACCAAGGGCTCACCGCCAGTGACACGGATCTTCAAGACCCCAAGCGCCACAAAGGCCTCCGCCAGTGCCATGATTTCCTCAAGCGTCAGAATCTCATGACGGGGGAGGAACACCATCTTTTCGCTCATGCAGTAGACACAGCGAAAATCACAGCGGTCGGTAATCGACAGCCGGACATAATTGACCGTGCGTCCAAACCGATCAACCAGAGGCGACGATGGAAGGGGCATCAATGGATCCTAATAAAGATGGAATGGCCGATCATTGTGCCATGATCAAAGAGCGAGACCCAAGCATGCCTTTGCAGATCCTTAAACCCTCCCGATTTTAAAAGATGGTCCATAATGGAGTCATTGAATACCCATCACTGCCCGCCCATTAGTCGCCTCGAACATGAATAAGCTACAGGAGTTGTTTGAAGGATCCGCGGCCATCGCCGAAGACAACCTCGCTTTTCTAGAAGACCTCTTTGCCCGCTTTCAGGAAGACCCTGAATCGGTCGATCTCAGTTGGCGGGAAAAGTTTAGTGCCCTCCAAGGCGTGTCCCTCGACAACCGGTTTGACCAAGATCAGAAGGACGCTCCTTCATGTCCCACAGTTATCGATGCCATGGCCTTCAGACAACAGGCGGCCGTTGACCGACTGATGACTCACTACCGAACTCGCGGCCATCAGGTCGCTGAGAATAACCCTCTGAGAAGCGGGCCAGCACCCACTCTCAAGCATTTAGATCCGGCCTATTATGGGTTCATCGAGCAAGACTTTGATCGGCTCTTTTACATCGATATCCTCCATCACCAGCGCCAGCTCCCTTTAAGAGAAATCCTCAATCTCCTGAGGCAGACCTATTGCAAAAGCATTGGCGCTGAATACATGCACATCGTCGATGCGGACGTCCGCGTCTGGATTCAGCAGCGGCTCGAAAATTCGAGAGGCCAAGCCTATCCCGACCCTGATCATCAAAAAGCCCTCCTGAAATCGCTGACGGCCGCTGAAGGCATCGAACAGATTCTCCATCGCCAGTACGTCGGGCAAAAGCGCTTCTCTCTTGAAGGCGCCGAATCACTGATCCCACTCCTCGACGAGATCATCGAGCGGGCCAGTGAAAAAGGGGTCATCGAAATGGTGATCGGTATGGCCCATCGGGGACGACTTAATGTCCTGGTCAATCTCTTTGGTAAACGCCCTAGAAGCCTGTTTCTGGAATTCGAAGGCACCCACCCTGCCTCGCCGCTGGCGAGTGCTGGAGATGTGAAGTATCACACCGGATTCTCCTCCAATATCAAAACAGGCCACGGACCGGTGCACATCGCACTTGCCTTTAACCCCTCTCACCTCGAGATCATCGATCCTGTCGTGGAAGGCTCGGTGAGAGCTCGACAGGATCGGCGCCAAGGTCATGGCGAACAGGAGGTCATGGCCATATTGATTCATGGCGATGCTGCCTTTGCGGGGCAAGGCGTCGTCATGGAAACGCTCAATATGGCGGAAACGAGAGCCTATACCACCGGCGGCACCATCCATGTGGTGATCAATAACCAGATTGGTTTCACTACCAGCAATCCGTTTGATGCGCGCTCGACCCTTTACTGTACCGATGTGGCTAACATGGTTCAGGCACCGGTTTTCCATGTTAATGGCGATGACCCAGAAGCCGTCCTTTTTGTCACCCGGCTGGCCGTTGACTATCGAATGAAATTTAAGCGCGATGTGGTGATCGACATGCTCTGCTATCGCCGTCATGGCCATAATGAAGCCGATGAACCGGCGGTGACCCAGCCCATGATGTACCGCTTTATTCGTCAACACTCTCCCGTGAGGCGACTGTATGCGCAGCGACTCATTGACCAAGGCTTGATCAGCGCCTTGGATGAACGCCAGCTCGAATTAGACTATCAAATAGCCCTGGCGCAGGACGAAATCGTCTCAAGGCCTTTGATCGAAGGAGAACATGTTTACCCAAAACCCTCCTGGCAGCCCTATCAAAGTGTTTCCTGGCGAACGCCACACACCACGGCGCTACCGATTCAACAACTGACATCCATCGCCCTCGAGATGCTGCGCCTCCCCGAAGGATTTGCCCTCCACCCACGCGCCCAAGCGATCTATGAAAGCCGTCAATCCATGGCTTTGGGTGAACGACCGATTGATTGGGGCTTCGGCGAAATGCTGGCCTATGCGAGCCTGCTGAAGGAAGGGACGGCCATTCGTTTAACGGGACAGGATGTTGGGAGAGGCACCTTCTTTCATCGGCATGCCATCGTGCATGACCAGGACAAGGGCATTCCCTACACGCCCCTCCAGCATTTAGAGGGCCCCTCAGCCTCCTTCCAGATCTACGATTCCCTCCTCTCCGAGGAAGGTGTCTTGGGCTTTGAATATGGCTATGCCAGTTCCGCACCAGAGGTCCTGGTGATATGGGAAGCCCAATTTGGTGATTTCGCGAATAATGCCCAGGTCGTCATCGATCAATTCATTGCCTCAGGGGAAAGCAAATGGGGTCGCCTGTGTGGGCTGACGCTTCTTTTACCGCACGGTTATGAAGGTCAAGGGCCGGAGCATTCATCCGCGCGTATTGAGCGCTATCTCCAACTGTGCGCTGAGGACAATATGCAGGTCACCATTCCAACCAATCCAGCACAGATCTTCCATCTATTGCGGCGACAGATGCGGCGTCCCTTCAGAAAACCCCTCATTGTGATGACGCCCAAAAGCCTTCTTCGCCACAAGCAGGCGGTCTCCTCACTTGAGGATCTTGAAGGGGGTAAATTTCATCCGGTCATTGGTGAGACAATCCATCAACCGAAAGAGACCATTCGACGTGTCATTCTCTCCAGCGGTAAAATCTACTATGATCTGAAATCGGCCCGGGATGCCGCCTCGCTGAATCATGTCGCCCTCATCAGGATCGAACAGCTGTATCCTTTCCCAGACAGCGAACTCGCCGCCGAACTGGCACAATATCCTTCCATAGAGGCCTTGGTTTGGTGTCAGGAAGAGCCGGAAAATCAGGGGGCATGGCGCTATATTCAGCACCATTTCCTCAACGCAACGCCCCCGGGGCTGCCGTTCCAGTATGCCGGCCGCGCCGTCTCGGCCGCGCCGGCCGTCGGTCAATACCAGCGCCATATCGTTGAACAAAAGCGCGTGATCGAGGATGCCCTCAAAGGGCCCCTAACGCCCCCTTGATGATCCTTTAGGAAGGCCCTATGCGTATTGAAGTGCTCGTCCCGCAACTCCCAGAATCAGTCTCAGATGCGAACCTCATCAGCTGGCATTCAAAGGCCGGTGACCCTGTCGCGAAGGATCAGCCTTTGCTAGATCTTGAGACCGATAAGGTGGTTCTCGAAGTGCCGGCCCCGGCATCAGGGACTCTCCTTGAAATTCGCCGAAGCCAAGGTGATGTGGTGGCCAGCGGTGATCTTCTGGCGGTCATTGAGACCCTCTCTGATGACCCACTCACGACGCGTCCGTCTGAGACTCTGAACTCTGACGCACGCGCAGCGTCTAGCTCTTCTGCCGCGGCACTCGAACCGCCAGTTAGCCCCGCGGTAAGGCGACTGTTAACGGAACACCAGCTGTCACCAAGGGATATCCCGATCGAAGGCCGTATCAGCAAGCAAGACGTCCTTCAGTTCATCGAACGACGCCTTAAAGAGGCTGAACCCAAAGAGATGAAAGAACTGCCGCCCCCTCCCCTAACCCCCTCCCTCCCCCCGGCCGTTGGTGAACGACGGGTACCGATGACACGGATCCGGGCAAGAATTGCCCAACGCATGGTCGAATCTCAGAAGACCACGGCAACGCTAACGACCTTTAATGAAGTCAATTTAGAGAAGGTATTTTCGCTGCGTCAAAAGCATCGCGCGCGCTTTGAAAGCATGCATGGCGTCAAACTTGGATTAATGTCCTTTTTTGTCAAGGCTTCCGTCGAGGCCCTCAAAAGGTTCCCGATCATCAACGCTTCATTGGATGGGCAGGACATCGTGTATCACGATTCCTATGATATTGGGATTGCCGTCACCACTGAACGCGGACTGGTCGTCCCCGTCCTTAAGGAGGCTGACCATTTAGGGTTTGCTGAGATCGAACGGGCCATCAACGATTATTCCCTAAGAGGCCGCGATGGCAAGCTGCATTTTGAAGAGCTCACAGGAGGCACCTTCACCATCACGAATGGCGGTATTTTTGGCTCCATGCTATCGACACCTATTCTGAATCCACCGCAAAGTGCGATTCTTGGCATGCATGCCATCAAGGAGCGGGCCGTGGTCGAGGACGGACAGATTGTGATTCGCCCCATCATCTATCTCGCGCTCTCCTACGACCACAGAATCATCGATGGCCGGGACGCGGTGTCCTTCTTATTCACCATCAAGGAACTCTTGGAAGACCCTTCGCGTTTATTGTTGAATCTTTGAGAAAAAGGGAGCGCTCGATCACCGACACTCAGCCTTGGCGGTCTCCTGCGCCAAGCATCCTCGCCATCACAATGGCGTCTTCGCGGCCATGGCGGGCCGGATAGTAGCCTTTACGCGTCCCAATTTCATTGAACCCCATACTGCGATACAGCTTAATGGCCCTGGGGTTTGACGGGCGGACTTCAAGAAACATGCTGTCGGCGTTGAACCGGGTGGCCTCCTGAATCAAATGATCGAGGATCATTCGGCCAACACCTCGCCCTTGATACGAAGGCGCCACACACACGTTGAGTACGTGAGACTCACCCGCACCAATGGTTGAAATACCATAACCCACGACTTCACGCGCACGTTCGGCGATCCAGCAGTGATAACCGATCTTGAAACAGCTTTTGAAGGTCTCAAGCTCCCAGTGAAACTCATAAGCAGACGTCTCAATGGCGAACAGAAGATCAATGTCTGCCCGGACCATCGGCCTCAAATTTACTTCGGCGTTTGCCACGAGCGAGGGGAAATGTTTATAGTAAAAAGCCACTTCAGCGTCATAAAGAAACCACCGACGTGCCTTGTCAAAAGCATCAAAGATGAAGTCCATCAGAGGCCCTCTTCAAGGTTACGCCGGCCAAGGTCTGCCGGGCCAGTTTCAAATCCTCCCAGGCTCGTCGCTTTTCTGTCTGAGCACGTAATAGATAAGCTGGGTGGTAAGTCACCACCAAGGGAATCCCATGGTAATTGTGAACCAGCCCTCGAAGCTTACCAATCGGCGTGGTGGTCTTAAGCAGATTCTGGGCGGCGATACGGCCTACAGCCACCAGAATCGATGGCGATACCAGTCGTAACTGATCGACCAGATAGGATTCACAAGCATCTGCCTCAAACGGCAAAGGATCTCGATTCTTAGGTGGACGACATTTGAGAACATTCGCAATATAGACCGATGAACGTTCAAGCCCCAAGGCCTTAATCATTTCATCAAGGAGCTGTCCGGCGCGACCGACGAAGGGCTCACCCTTGAGATCTTCTTGTTCCCCAGGGGCCTCGCCAATAAACATCCAACGGGCGTTCATATCGCCGATACCGAACACCGTCTGTGTCCTTGTCTCATGGAGTGGACAGCGCTGACAGTGCCGAACCCGTTCTTCAAGGGGCCCCCAATCGGTTCCTTCAACAGGACTTTCGGTTGTCACTGAGAGGGCTGGAAGAGGGGCTGACAAGGATGGAGGGCCATGGGGGGGGGATTGGTCCTTTAAGGTCCATGTATCGATCCCCATCCTCCTTAAACGCGCGCTTCGCTGGGATTCCATGCCCATCACTCCTCGTCAAAAAACTTTAGACCTCGCCTGTCACCTGGGGGTGCATGCGGGTTGTGGGCAGCAACAGCTTATTCACCGCATTGAGGTAGGCCTTCGCGGAGGCAATCACGATATCGGTATCAGCGCCCTGACCGTTCACAATGCGTCCCCCCTTCTCAAGCCGAACGGTCACTTCACCCTGTGCATCCGTCCCCGTAGTGATATTACTAACGGAGTAGAGGAGCAACTGGGCGTCGGTCTTAAGAATCACTTCAATCGCCTTAAAACTTGCATCCACGGCACCGCCTCCGGACGCAGTCGCGCTCATCTCTTCCTGATCGATGCGGACCGTCACCCGCGCCAGAGGAACCTCCCCAGTCTCACTACAGACTTTGAGCGACACCAGTCGAGTCCCTTCTTCTTCAAACGCGGCGGCATCGCTAATCAAGGCCTGGAGGTCTTCATCAAAGATCTCATGCTTCTTGTCAGCGAGCGCCTTAAAACGGGCAAAGGCATCATTGAGTTCGGCTTCTGAGGTGAAGTCGATCCTGAGTTCGTGCATCCGGGTTTTGAAGGCGTTGCGGCCAGAATGCTTCCCAAGAACCATCCGGTTAGCACTCCAGCCAACATCCTCGGCTCGCATAATTTCATAGGTTTCGCGGTGTTTAAGGACACCATCTTGATGAATGCCTGATTCATGAGCAAAGGCATTGGCTCCTACGATGGCTTTATTCGGCTGAACGGGGAATCCGGTGATATTCGAAACCAGTTTGGAACAGGCCACAATCTCACGCGTATCGATCTCGGTGTGGCAAGGAAAGACATCCTGACGGGTCATCACCGCCATCACCACTTCCTCGAGAGCGGCATTGCCCGCCCGCTCACCGAGACCATTGATCGTGCATTCCACCTGACGGGCGCCATTGATTACCGCGGACAAAGAGTTGGCGACGGCCAGACCAAGGTCGTTGTGGCAATGAACGGAAAAGATGGCTTTATCGGCATTCGGAATTCTTTCACGCAGCCGCCGAATGGTTTGCCCAAAGGGTTCAGGCAGGCTGTAGCCGACGGTATCTGGAATGTTGAGCGTCGTCGCTCCGGCAGCAATGACGGCTTCCAGAATCCGGCACAAGAAGTCCTCTTCGGAACGGCCTGCATCTTCTGGGGAGAACTCCACATTGTCGGTATATTGACGAGCCCTTTTCACGGCTTTGACCGCATGGCTAATCACCTCCTCAGGCGACATTCGAAGCTTCAGCTGCATGTGAATCGGCGACGTCGCGATGAAGGTATGGATGCGTGATTGACGAGCCTCTTTAAGGGCCAATCCCGCCTGATCGATATCGCGATCAAGCGCTCGTGCAAGCCCACAGACAACGCTATCACGAATCGTTCGAGCGACCGCCTGAACGCCTTCAAAATCCCCAGGGCTTGCCGCGGGGAAACCTGCCTCGATCACATCGACCCGCAGCCGTTCCAAGGCTTTGGCGATGCGAACTTTTTCATCGCGGGTCATCGATGCGCCGGGGCTCTGTTCGCCGTCACGCAACGTGGTGTCAAAAATAATGAGTTTCTCGCTCATGCATCACTCTCTGTAAATCAAATCGCAGCAGATCACGAATCCCTTTGTCAGGCGTTAAGAGGTCTAATACCTCCTAACTTAAGGCGGATAGCCAAACCTACCCAAGATCTTGCCTTAACCCGAGTGATTCACTATAAGCCGCCTGAATGCCTTGAGGCAACTGAGGCATTCAGGGCTCCAAAAAAAACCGATCATGCGCGTCGTTCGGTCCTCATACGGCGACGCCGCCCCAAGGTCAGCACCAGTCCAGATAATGCGTAAACGGTGAACAGGGTAAAAAGAACTAAGGGGGGATTGGTGAAGAGAAACGCGAAGATCAACATGACCAGAATCGCCCAAACAAAGGAGACGCGACCATGAAGGTCAATATCCTTAAAACTGTAGTAACGGATATTACTGACCATCAAAAGACCGGTGGACACCGCCAATCCGAGGGCCGCGTAACGAATGGAATCGAGAGGCCATTCGTATTTGACCGACACCCAAACAAAGCCTGCCAAAACAGCGGCCGCCGCCGGGCTTGGCAGCCCTTGAAAATAACGTTTGTCCTGCACGGCGACCTGGGTATTAAAGCGCGCCAATCGGAGCGCAGCGCCCGCCGCATGGACAAACACAGCGACCCAGCCACCCTTACCAAGACTCGCCAAGGCCCACGCATAAATCACCAGGGCAGGCGCCACGCCAAAGGAAACCATATCGGCCAAGCTATCGTACTCCGCGCCAAAAGCGCTCTGAGTATTCGTCAGACGGGCCACCCGACCGTCGAGCCCATCGAGGATCATGGCAATGAAAATCAACTCGGCAGCCATCTCAAATTGGCCGTTCATCGCCGATGTGACGGCATAAAACCCAGCAAAGAGAGCCGCTGTTGTTAATAAATTGGGGAGCAGATAAATGCCACGAGGCCGTTGTTTCTTGGGGATATCCTGTTGCATCGGGTGTCCGAAGGTGGTGTATCGAGAGGATCACCCGCATCGATAAGACCCGATGGCGTGACCAAAAAAGGCATGATAGGGACCCCGCCAAAAGCATGGGGGTTCCATAAAACAAAGGGTGAGACTAGCTCACCCTTTGTTGCAGTTCAAGACCTGAAATTAGTTTTTGGTCTTGTCGACGATCTTGTTTGCCTTGATCCAAGGCATCATGTCACGAAGACGTGCACCGACCTCCTCAATCGGATGCTCACGGCCCAAGCGACGCTTCGCCTTCAAGGTAGCCGCCCCTGCTTGATTCTCGAGGATGAATTCACGAGCAAATTCACCATTCTGAATTTCCTTCAAGATCTGAGCCATTTCGTACTTGGTTTCTTCGGTAATAATCCGAGGGCCCCGGGTCAAATCGCCATATTCGGCGGTATTTGAAATGGAGTACCGCATGTTGGCGATACCCCCCTCATACATCAGGTCCACAATCAGCTTAAGTTCATGGAGACACTCAAAATAGGCCATTTCCGGCGCATAGCCCGCTTCAACGAGGGTCTCGAATCCGGCCTGAACCAGAGCCGTTGCACCACCACATAGAACCGCCTGTTCTCCAAAGAGATCGGTTTCGGTCTCTTCGCGGAAGTTGGTTTCAATGATCCCTGCGCGTCCACCCCCGTTGGCTGATGCATAAGACAGCGCAATGTGCTTGGCATGACCTGAGACATCCTTAAACACCGCGATGAGGCTTGGGACACCCCCCCCTTGCGTATAGGTAGAACGAACCAAATGGCCTGGTCCTTTTGGCGCGATCATGATGACGTCTAAATCTGCCCGTGGCAGGATCTGTTCATAATGAATATTGAAGCCATGAGCAAAAGCAAGGGCGGCACCCTTCTTGATATGAGGCTCAATCTGCTCGCTGTAAAGGCGAGCCTGATGCTCATCAGGGGCCAAAATCATTACCACATCAGCCGACTTCACCGCGTCTTCAATGGAGGCCACGTCGAGGCCTTGGTTTTGTGCCTTGATGGCAGACTCCGAGCCAGGACGCAGCGCCACAACGACCGAAACGCCAGAATCCTTCAGGTTGTTGGCATGGGCGTGTCCCTGTGAGCCGTAGCCGACAATCGCAACTTTTTTGCCACGAATAATCGAAAGATCGGCATCTTTATCGTAAAAAACCTGCATGAAGTGTCCTCGGTTTGAAAATGCAATGAAAAGAAAAAATCAGGTGTTAAACCCGCGTTCTCCGCAGAGAATACCCGTGGTTCCCGAGCGAACGACCTCAATGATATGCTCCTCTGAGATACCCTTCAAAAAGTCATCCAGCTTGGATTTTTCACCCGTCAATTCGATCACGAAGCTGGTGGGGGTCTCATCTAGAATATTGCCGCGAAAGCGATCGCAAAGACGGTTAATGTCCTCTCGCTTATCAGCGATCGCACGGCACTTGACCATCATCAGCTCTCGCTCGATATGCGTCGACTCCGAGAGATTCACCAATTTGACGACATCAATGAGCTTATTAAGCTGTTTGGTGATCTGTTCGATGATTTCATCACTGCCGGAGGTCACCACCGTCATCCTTGACATGGACGCATCCTCGGTCGGTGCGACGGTCAGCGTTTCAATATTGTAACCGCGCGCTGAAAACAGGCCGGCGACCCGTGACAGCGCTCCCGCCTCGTTTTCAATCAGAATCGAGATAATATGACGCTTCATGAGAGCTCCGTATCGGTGCTCACTCCAGGCGCCATCCGCATCTCGTGATGCCCCTTACCGGCTTCAATCATCGGATAAACATTCTCCGAAGGATCGGTCAGGATATCGAGGAATACCGTTCGATCCTTCATCCGAAAAGCCTCTTCTAGGGCTGGGCGCACATCGCAAGGTTGATCCACCTTAATACCAACATGGCCATAGGCCTCCGCCAGACGAACGAAATCGGGAAGGGTCTCAAGATAGGACTCAGAATAGCGACTTTCGTAAGAAAATTCCTGCCACTGCCGAACCATCCCCATGTAGCCGTTATTGAGATTAATAACCTTGACCCCGGTTCGGTACTGAAGCGCCGTAGCGAGTTCCTGGATACACATCTGAATACTGGCCTCGCCAGTGATACAGGCCACATCCGCCTCGGGATGTCCGAGCTTGACACCAATCGCAGCGGGCAATCCAAACCCCATCGTGCCAAGACCACCGGAATTGATCCAGCGGCGCGGCGCGTCAAATTTATAGTACTGTGCGGCCCACATCTGGTGTTGACCGACATCAGAGGTGACAAAAGCATGACCCCCCGTGACCTCCCAGAGCTCTTCTATCACCCGCTGGGGCTTGATCCTCCGACTGTTTCGGTCGAAACTGAGGCAATCAAGGGCTCGCCAACGTTCAATCGACGCCCACCACTCGCTGATATCCTGGCTTGACCCCTTAAAGTCTGCAGCCTTAAGGAGGGCCATCATCTCTTCCAACACGAACTGCACTTCGCCGACAATGGGGATATCGACGCGAACGGTCTTCGAGATGGAGGCAGGATCCACGTCAATGTGGATGATTTTCGCGTCAGGACAAAATTGAGTGAGCTTACCGGTCACGCGGTCATCGAAACGGGCACCGATCGCCAGCAACACATCACATTGATGCATGCCCATATTGGCTTCATAGGTGCCATGCATCCCGAGCATGCCGAGGAACTGGCGATCGGTCGCTGGATAGGCCCCAAGACCCATCAGCGTCTGTGTGATTGGAAATTCAAGCAAGCGTGTTAGATCGATCAGGGCCTTGGAGGCATTACCCAAAACCACCCCACCCCCGGAGTAGATCATCGGCTGCCGCGCGGTCAAGAGAAGGTCAACAGCCTTCTTGATCTGCCCGGGATGGCCTTTGACCTTAGGCTGATAGGAGCGGATATCTACCGTCTTGGGATACTCGTAAGGAATCTTGACCTTGGGGTCAGTGATATCCTTGGGGATATCGACAACGACCGGGCCCGGGCGCCCGGTCGTCGCAATGTAGAAAGCTTTCTTAATGGTTTCAGCAAGCTTTGAGAGGTCGCTGACCAGAAAATTATGTTTGACGCAAGGTCTGGTGATCCCGATGGTATCGCACTCTTGGAAGGCGTCGCTGCCGATCACGGCACGCGGCACCTGCCCGGTCAGAACCACCAGGGGAATGGAATCCATAAAAGCGGTGGCTATACCGGTCACGGCATTGGTCGCACCAGGACCTGAGGTCACAAGGACCACGCCCGGCTTGCCTGTGGAGCGCGCATAACCATCTGCAGCGTGCGTCGCACCCTGTTCATGACGAACCAAAATATGACGAACGTCATCCTGCTGGAACAACGCATCGTAGATGTGCAGTACCGATCCGCCGGGATAACCGAAAATGTATTCGACGCCCTCGTCTCTCAAACACCGGACGACAATTTCAGCACCGCTGAGCTCCACGCAACTTCACCCTGTCGCTATGCCCCAGGGCGACACTAAAGACCCCGAAGCAGTTGAAAAAAAGACTTATAAAGGTACTAGGAGTTACCTTTATCGTCAAGGCTGTGTGACAGAGGACTCCCTTTGAATGGCGCATGGGAGGTGTTTGCTCGAACCCACCACCAACGAGACCGCCGCGGCGGCCTTCAGTCAAAGGCGCGCCCTCCCTAAAGGCAGCCCGGGGGCTTTGGAAGCCCCGCGATCAGGCAGGCGGTCCGAACTGGAGCGCCGGCCAATAACTGATTGAGGTAACGCGAATTGCCCTTTTCAGGGCCTAGCGCTTTTTCAACGGCCTTAATGAATAGACGATTGGTTGGGAGATGATGAAACCGCTCATGATAGGCCCTAATAAAGGCAATGACCTCGAAGTGACCCTCCTCTAGAACCAGGGGAATCCTTGCAGCTAAAGCCCTTGCAAGTTCTGGGGTCCAGGTGTCCCTATCCGAGAGGAAACCATCTTCTGAGAGCATCAGATGAAGATCGCATCGCATCACCGAGTGAAGACCATCAATACCATCGAACCACGCGAGGGTGGGATTCTGTCAATCTGACGAACCCCACCATATCGATCGGATGAACGCCTGCTGGACACAGATGCCCTCGGCGGAGACGATGCGCTTCATAGATGTAAAAAGAAGGTAACGTGGTGGCGTCAGTTCCCGTGGGCACCTGACCTAAGACACCGTCCTCCATCAGCAACACAGCATCACCCGCGTTCGCTCGGCAAAGGCATAGGGTCAACGCCAGAGGGGTCATCACCACATGCAAGGTCCCCATTATCCTGCCAGCACCAGGTCATGCTCTAGAATCAGATCCGAACAGTCAGACCGAGCGATGACGGTCACGGGTATTAAAAGTCGCTCAAGAGAGAGCTGATGATCTAAAAGAGACTCTTCTTCAACCAACATTTGATCAACCCCATAGAACGCCAGAGCATCAAGCAGCCCCAAAAGACCTGGCTGCTGACCTTCTTGTCCTTGATCCAAGAATTTAACCGACGCGTCCAAGAACAGGAGACTCACGAAAAGATCAAAGGCTTTGAAGGTCAACACCTGATCAAAGACCTCCTGGAGATCATGGGCTTTCAGTGGATAGGCCCGAAGAATGAAAAGACAACGCTTAGGGGTCATGAGGGGCACCAAAAATGAGAGTCCGATCGGCCTTCAAGCACGCATCGACCCATGATCCGAGCCCCCCTACCTTAAAACCCGCCCGAAAACGGCTGGCGTCTCCCCCCAAGCCGCGCCGCTCCGAGGCGGCCGTGCAGACCACTAAATCGATCCCTCTTTCGGCCAGCGAAGACCAATCAGGGCCGGACAGCGAGTCATCAAGCTCCGCACAGGCATTCAACACCCCGTCATGATAGAAAAAAACCAAAACCACCTCATGCCCACAGGCCAGTGCGGCTTTGATAAACTCATACCCGAAAGCCACCGCCTCACTATCAGGTCCTTGTTCATTGATCTGAATGGCGTAGCGCATGGTCTCCATTGAAGTGAGTTCGATTGAACCCCACTATACCTCTACCTGTTACTTTCGAGGTACTTCCTGTCTTGTTGCGACCCACCCGCCCACTGATCGCCGCCATTGTGTTGGTCCTCTCATCAGCCATTCGACCCGTGTCGGTAGAGGCCGAGATGACCCATATCGAGCTGCCAGATATTGGTGACCCAACCGGCGTGATCATGACGGCACAGCAAGAAACGGAGCTTGGAGAAGCCTTCTACCGGAACCTCCACGCTCAGATGCACATTGATGCAGACCCCGAAATCAAAAACTACATCCAGTCCCTCGGGGACAGGCTGGCCGCCAACAGCGATACCCCACAGCAGCATTTTACTTTTTTCGTGGTAGACGAGAACGTCATCAACGCTTTCGCTGGGCCTGGGGGATTCATTGGGGTTAATTCTGGACTCATCCTTCTGACCGAGCAGGAAAGTGAGCTCGCTTCTGTCGTCGCCCACGAAATCTCCCACGTCACTCAGCGCCATCTGTTCCAGACTTTTCAGGCAGCCACACGCATGGCCATCCCCAGCGCACTCGCCATGCTCGGTGCGGCGCTGATCGGTGCTAAAGCCGGCGGCAATGGCGCCATGGCTGCGATGATGGCGGCTCAGGGCATGAGCGCCCAGTACCAGATCAATTTCACTCGGGACAATGAAGTCGAGGCCGATCGAGTCGGGATGCAAATCCTCTCGAAATCGGAGTTCGACCCCCGCGCCATGCCGGAATTTTTTGAGCGGATGCAACAGAGCACACGTTTTGTTGGCAACCACATTCCCGAGTTTCTCCTCACTCACCCGGTCACCACAGCCCGTATTTCAGACACGAGGGACCGCTCCGAACATTTTGACTACCGGCAGTATCCTGATTCACTGACCTATCAGGTGATCCGCGCCAAACTGAGAGTGCTCAACTCAGGGAGCCCCCGTCTAGCCCTTGAATACTTCACCACCATGTTCAACAGAGGGACCGCACAACAGCAGAACGTCATGAATTATGGGATGGCGCTAGCCCACGCCAAGCTCGGCCAAATCGACAAGGCCCGCACCACGCTCCAGAAACTCGTACAGCAGTACCCCCACCAGTCCCAATTCATGAATGCCCTCGCCGACACCGAGATGGAAGCCAAGAATTTCACCCGGGCCGCGCAACTCTATGAAGGGGCCCTGCAACGCTTCCCAGACAATGAGGCCATGACCCTCAGTTACGTCCGAGCGCTACTCAACACGCATCAGGCCAGCAAGGCGCGAACCATTCTCCACCAGTTCACCAAGCACCACACCCCAGACCCTGATCTCTATGAATTGATGGCGGAGACCTACAGTAAATTGGATAACGAAGGGGAGTCTCATCGCTACTACGCCGAAGGGTATTACCTCTTGGGACAGACCAAACAGGCGTTACTTCAACTCCAACTGGCGAAAAGAGCCTCAGGCAATAACTTTTATCTGAATGCGGTCCTCGACGAGCGAATGGAGCAGTGGAAGAGTGAAGAAATGGCACAGAAGGACAAAGACTAAAGATCCGCCACCCCTCGTTCATGCTCCCCTTCTTTTCTAAGCTCGCGCTTCAAGATTTTACCTGCACCATTTCTGGGGAGTCGCTCGAGCACCACAAAGCGTCTTGGCACCTGGTGCCGACCCAAATGGTTTCGACAAAACGCGCGCAGCTCGGCATCGCTGAGGCTCTGACCGTCATGACAAGCGACATAGGCAATAGGGACTTCCCCGTGGCGGACATTTGGCTCCCCAATAACCGCAGCCTCAAGAATGGCCGGATGGGTATAGAGAACATCCTCTAGCATCCTTGGGTAAACATTCATCCCGTTCACAATGATGAGATCCTTTTTGCGATCGACAATACTGAAATAGCCTTCGTCATCGCGCGTACCAAGGTCACCAGTCAACAGCCAATCCCCTCGCATCACCGCTGCGGTTGCTTCCGGTTGCTGCCAGTAGCCTTTCATGACATTCGCCCCGCGGACCGCAATTTCACCGACTTCACCGTCCTCAAGGAGCCGCCCCTCCTCATCGACGATCCGCATCTCCACCCCGGGGATGGGCAGTCCAACGCTACCCGGCTTTGAAACGCCATCGATCGGGTTGACACACGTAACGGGGGAGCATTCTGTGGGCCCATCACCTTCATAAACTCTGATCCCAAACTTCTCTTCAAAAGCCTCAAGGACTGCGAGCGGCATAGCCGCACCCCCGGCGATGCCGAAGCGGAGACTCTGGAACAAGCTGATCCGGTCATCACGAAGCCTCAGCAGGACACTGTAAAGACTCGGAACACCGATGAAAATCGTCGCCTGATGCCGATCGATCGCCAGCGCCATCCTTTCAGGGTCAAAACCCTGAATCGGTATGAGGGCACACCCATTGGTCAGTGGCGTCAATAAACCAACGGTCGCTGCAAAAGCATGAAACATGGGCAATACGACCAGAACCCGATCACTGCCCTGACGCCAGCGCATAGCGACATGAACGCTTTCGGTATTAGCCACCAAATTGGCATGGGTCAGCATGGCTCCCTTAGGAAACCCGGTGGTGCCAGAGGTATAAAGGATAACGACGAGATCCTCATGGGGATCAATATCAGGGGGGATCCAACCGTCCGCAGGATTCAGTAAAGGCGCGAGATTTTCAAGGGGATCCGGTGATTCGGCGATCTCAATGACAATACGCACCTCGTCCATGTCGAGAAGGATATCTTCAAGTCTTGGCCGGAGTGATGTCTGAACCAAGATCCCACTCACCCCAGCGTCCTTCAGGATATAGGCGATTTCCCGAGCGTTGATCAGGAGATTGATCGGCACAAGGGTCGCGCCAGCACGGACCACCGCGATGTAAAGGAGCGCAAACTCCATCCCGTTCGCGGCATAAAGGGCAACCCGGTCACCCTTTCGAATCCCAAGACCTTGGAGCGCTGCCGCCATGATCGTGGCGGTTTCTTGGAACATCCGATGCGGGATGGCCATCGAATCGGTGAGCACGGCAGGACGGTCACCCATCACGTCGACCACAGCATCCATCCGCGCGATCAGATGACTCACGTCTTGCTTAAGTCCTAGAAGAACTTTTCGCCTTGATCAATTGATGATGTTATGGCCGCGGCCGCGCATACAGTTAATGTAGGCTCTTTTGTATTGATCATCACCACTGATACCGGTGTAGGCCCCGCCACCAATACCTCCCGAGGCAGCACCAATAGCGGCACCAGCCCCTGGGTTTCCAACAACAGCGCCCACCGCTGCGCCCGTTGCGGCGCCAAGAAGACCACCGACGGCGACGCCCTTGGCGGTTTCCGTCCCTACAGAGCCAGCCTGAGAGGCCAGGGAACGGCATTCCTCGGTATCTTTTGGAAGGTTAGCCGCATTTTTATCGTTCTGGGCATCCGCAACGGGTTGCCAGTTCGAATAAGATGCACAGCCTTGAAGACCCAACAAAAGTGTACTCATGACGATTAACTGACGCATGTAAAGTCCTCCATTCAAGTTCAAAGTGAGAGAGTCGGCTCATCGAGCGCTTCAGCCGATCAGGGCTTGCCCTTGCGCCAATCGAGGGAGCGAACGATGGAGACCCATGGCCTGAATCATCGCTATCTTCTTGGCGGGCCTGATCCTTTCGGCGAGCCCGAGCCCTAGGTTACGCAACACCCGTAAGGGGACGCTGCGATTACCAAAGGCACGATAGAAACCATCCATAAGGGTCATCATGATCAAGTTATTATTGCGCCGCATGCGCTCATAACGACGAAGCGTTGCCTCTGAGCCAAAGTCCTGGCCCTGATGCGCGGCATCCAGCAGCACTTCGGCCAAGGCGGCCGCATCAAGGAGGCCAATATTGACCCCCTGCCCGGCCAAGGGATGGATCATGTGGGCGGCATCGCCAATCAACGCGACACCCTCTTTTATATAGCGCAGCGCATGTTGGCGACGCAGAGGAAAACTGCCACGAGCGGTGATCGACTTGATGTCGCCAAGGCACGCCGGAAAGGCCTCAAGCAAGGCCTTCAATAGTTGAGGGTTAGAAAGACTTTTGAGGCGCCTGACTTCTTCTGGGGTGTGATACCAAACCAGAGAGGCATGGGCGCCTGGCAGGGGCAACAGCGCCTGTGGCCCATCGGGTGTAAAATGCTGCCAGGTGATGTCCTGCTGACCACAACCGGTTTCAACGGTCAGCACCAATGCCTGCTGTTCATAATCCCAGCCGCTGACCCCCATGCCGGCGACTTGCCGAACCTTAGAAAAACCACCGTCGGCAGCGACCAAAAGACGCGCTTTGAGCGTGCGGCCATCGTCAAGCTCCACCAAAGACCCCTTAGGGCCGTAGGTCATCGAGCGGGTCTTTACCCGTTCGATCACCTCAACGTTTTCGAAGTCCTTCCCTCGCTCAAGGACCGCAAGCTGGATGACTCGATTCTCAACAATATGGCCAAGGACCGGCTGATTGATTTCATCGCTGATAAATTCCACATCACCAAGATCCTCCCAAACCCGCATCCGGCGGTAGGGGCAGAGCCGGCGACGGGTGATCCCATCCCAGGCTCCGATGGTTTTTAAAATATTGGCAGAGGCGACGCTTAACGCGGAGACGCGAAGATCGAAGGGCTGATCAACGCTAAAGGGGTCAGGGGGCGCGTCTTCAAGCAGCACCACCCGGAGTCTCGATTGGCCGAGGGCGCAAGCCAGCGTTGCTCCCACCATACCGCCACCCACAATCAAGACATCGCATTCACTACCCATCAGCATCTCCCTTTATAGAGAGACCCATTATCCACCATTGGGAGGACCACCGCACCGCCAAAGCCCAGTCCTTGGAGGGATTTGGGTTTAGGAGCGTTCGATGAAACTTAATCAGGACTCTTGATCTTCGACCATATTGGTGGCCACCAGACCCGCAAAGGCGCAGAGAAAGGCGTTGATCAGCAACCAAAATGGCAGGGTTTCAAGCCCGAAGAATTTACCACCGGTTATTATCGCCCAAACCATTGCCAGCAGAGCGGTCAAGACCGTGCTAATCCCACCCACCACGCCGCCATGAATAAACCCATGATGCCCTGCTTTCTTCGCGGCAATAAAGCCAGGGACCAAACAAGTGGCGAGACCCAGGGCCTGATTGATGGTATAGAGAATCCCTGCATTGTCGCCGGTCGCGGCAGCCTCGCCCACTAATTGGGGCAAAAAGACGATATGAACAACGTAAAGGATCAAAAAAAGTGCGATACCCCAAACAAGGGCTTTTCCATTAAGTTCCATGACATACCTCGGCAAGTGAGTCGCGTTCTTTCATTCAAAACTCGAATTAGACGGTCCTCTACGAAATAATTCAACCTTCCGTTCTAAACGGCCCTAAGGGGACAAAGGGAGTCAACAAAAGGTATATTGGGCAATTAGATTTGTGGCCCCGATGAACCTTCGGGCGCCGCGTGACATGCTAAGGATTTCCCTGAAGTTCCATGAAAAAGATCGTTAAACGTCTGGCCATCATCAGCGCCAGCAAACCCTGGGCCGTTATTGGAGCGGCCTTACTGCTCTCGCTGCTGGCGATTCAAGCGGCTATAAAACTCCCGGTCTATACCTCCCGGCAAGCCCTTCTGCCCCAAAATACCGAGGTGGCCGCCCGACTGAATCGGTTCCTTGAGACCTTTGGCGCCGCCTCCGACCTCGTCGTGGCGCTCGAAAACGCACCCCGCGAGACGATGGAGGCTTTCGCCACCGAATTGGCAACCCGCCTGAGGACACAACCTGAAATCGCTCAAGCTACAGAGCGTCTCGATACCGATTTTTTCCTGCAACACGCCTATCTCATGATGCCGGCATCGCAGTTAAAAGGTCTCGAAAGCCTCCTTTTAGACCATCAAAAAGCGCCAATAAAACCCCTCTCTGCGCTGTTGGTCGAGGCTCAAGAAGCACTCAAAAATCCACCATCCAGTAAAGACCTGAGTCTCCAAGAGTCTTTAAGCCGCCTGGATGCGCTCAATGCGACGCTGGCTGAATGGCAAAGATGGTTGGAGCAACCTGAACCCCCCACGGACCTCGCCATGCCTGCCCTTTTGAAAGCCTTAGGCGCCGAGCAGCTCGGTAATGGCTATTTTGCTTCCAGGACAGGTGACTTGTTATTTTTGTTTGTGCACGCTCGAGACCCCAGCGAAAACCGGGAGAGCTTGGCCCCTTTCAATCAACGCATTCTTCAGGTCACCGATGAACTTCAGCGGACATTCCGCAACAGGGGACAGCAACCACCCGAGGTTATCCTGACCGGCCTTCCCGCGATCGAATATGAGGAATATCTCGACATCGAAAAAGACATCCGTTTGGTGATCTGGTCTGCTGCGATATTGATCGCCGCGTTGATCTTGATCGTTGTTCGGAGCATTCGCTGGGCCCTCGCCATTTTTATTCCCATGGGTCTTGGGGCACTGTGGAGTCTGGGTTTTGCCTATCTGGCCGTTGGCCATCTGACCATTATCACCTCGAGCTTCCTCGCTATTCTCTTTGGACTAGGGGCGGACTACGGCATTTTCACCACGTCCCAGATCCAAGAATCGCGGCGATCTGGCACCCCACTGATCGAAGCCATTGGTCAAGGTATCGCCGAGGCCTTCCCGGCGGTCATGACCGCCGGCATCGCTTCGCTGCTGATATTCAGCGCCCTTGCAACCGTTGAGTTTCCGGGGTTTGCTGAACTCGGCTTAATTGCTGCAGGCGGGGTCCTCCTGATTCTGATCAGCACCTGTATCGTTCAGCCGGCGGTCTACGCGCTGTTCCCCCCAAAGATTAAGATCAACGTTGAGCGCGTTCATCTGAAGGCCCTGAAAGGCGCCTTTTGGCCTCCAATCGCTTGGATCCTGGTTATTTTATCAATTGTAGGTGCCCTCTTTGGGCTCCGTGCCGGCCTTTCAATTCCTTTCGACTATGATGTCCTTTCCTTGCTGCCCAAAGATTCAAGGGCCGCTCAATATCAACGACGCATGGTGACCGACACTGATTATCAGTCGGAGGTCGTTATCTTTACCGCCAAGACAATCGATGACCTTCGTCGTATCACGGAGGCAGCCTCACATCTTCCAAGTCTTGCTAAAGTGCAATCGATCACTGCACTCTTTCCAGAAGATGCTCAAGACCATCTCGAGACAGCACAGCGCATCGGCCTGATCGCTGATCAAAAAAACCTCCGCCTTACACTCGAGGCCTACGAGAGACATCCTCTTACCAAGGCTGACCTTAAAACGCTCTCAGCGCTTCTAAAGGCTGCGTTGGATCAACTGGATCTCCTCGAAGAGCAAGCTTTTTCAGCCGGGCAGACATCCCTGGTCGAGAAGCTTGAGACGGCAAGGAGCCACCTTGAAGCGCTCTTAGAGGATGTGACTGAGCATCCCGAGGTGAGCCTTGAAAGAACGAATCGGCTCTTCAAATCTGTTTTCATCAAACTTCACGAGGGGCTGAGTCTCATAGCCTCCTGGCGCGCAGCGGTCCCGCTTTCACCCAAGGACCTGCCTGCCAGCCTGCGTGATCGTTTCGTGGCGCCTGATGGGACCATGGCGGCGTATGGTTTTCCTGCCAAAAGTGTTTATGACCCTCAAAATCTTGATCAGTTGATGGCGGAAGTCTATCGTGTCGATCCTTCAGCGACCGGCTTCCCAAGCACCCATCAGGTATTCTCTAAGGCCGTCGTAGACAGCTTTACCCGGGGGACCCTCCTGGCCACCATCGTTTGCCTCCTCTGGCTCACGATCATTCTTCGCCGCCCCAAAGCCATCATTCTGGCTGCTCTGCCCTTAGTCATTGGGGGGGGCTGGATGTTAGGACTGATGGCGCTCGCCGGGCTTCGGTACAATTACGCCAATATCATTGCCCTCCCTTTGGTGATTGCTCTCGCGGTCGACTATGGCGTCTGGTTCAGTCATCGCTGGCATAGCCTCCAGCCTTTAAGTCCCCTCGCCATCACCCTCAATGCGGGCAAAGTGATCGCCTTGGCTGCGGGCACTGAAATGGCGGGGCTTGGTGCCATTACCTTGGCGAAATATCGGGGTGTTTCAGGGCTCGGCATGGACATCACCATCGGCCTTGTTTCTTGCCTGGTCGCCACCCTTGTGGTGGCTCCCGCGATCGGTCAACTGCTCAACCGCCCTCAAAAGGATATTTGAATCATGAAGCCAAATTCCCTGCTCCAATTGAATGGCCTGATCCTCGGCGCCGTTCTTTCGCTCCATGCGGCTGCAGATCCTGAACCCATCGTGGTGTGTTATCCCGGAGGCCCCGTTAACGAAGCCGATGCAAACACGGCGATGGAGGCCATGTTGAGGGTCATTGAAAAAGCTGGAGAATGGCCCGCACATCGCTTCAATAGCTTTTTCACAGCCGATCCGGCGCAGTGTAAAACGCTGATGACCCAAAAAAAGCCAGCCTTCGCGATCACCAGCTTGGGACTCTTTTTAGAACAACGCGAACCCCTTTCCCTAGACGCGATCGTCCAGCCCCGCATGAAGGGCGCTACCAGCGAGCGCTATCATTTGATGGTTCAAAAGGGACATTACTCCTCCGTTGCAAGTCTTCAGGGGAAATTGGTTGGGGGAACCGTTTTTGAGGAGCCGGACTTTCTTCAAAAGATCGTATTCAAGGGAACCTTGGCACCGACCACCTTCTTTCACCTTGCACCCAGCCGTCAGGCCATCAAGGCTCTTCGGAGCCTTGACAAGGGGGAGCTTGATGCCGTGCTCTTAAACGGCCAACAGTTCGACGCCTTGCCTTCACTCCCGCTCAAGTCATCGCTGGAGGCCGTCTTCACTTCCGATGTGGTCCCCCTGATGGGACTCATTGCCAATCGCAACCTGAGTTCTGCCGAGGACAGAACCCATTTTGCCAAGGCGCTAGAAGCCATGTGTCTTGATAGCGAGGGCAAGAAGCTGTGTGAACTGTTTGGCATCGAAGCCTTTGTTGCTGTCGATAAAGGGGCTATTGACGCGGCGATCGCCTTGTGGAAAAAAGGACACTAAAACATGATCAGGCACTTACTATCGCACCTCCTGGTCATGGTCCTGATCGCCCCCGGCTGTTCAACCCTCAACTCCTCACCGGACAGTATCGCAGGCGCTCGCCACTGCCCTAAAGACACTGCAAATCTGGTCCTTGAGCGGGCAGCAACTCTCGGACCCGAATCCACAGACCAGGAACTTGCCTGTGCGCTGCGGGTTCTGATCGCATCAAACGACCCCATAGCCGTTAAGTCGTCACTGTCCACGCGCCTTTCCCTGCATTTGAGTGAAAGGGAAGCCCCTGGAAATGACCGCGACCGTCAGATCCAACAGGGCATTAAGCGCGGGGAGAATGCACTAAAGCAAGGCGGCGATCAGGATGCCGCCGTGCATTATTATCTTGGCGCCTTGATGGGTCTTTGGTTGAATGATCATCCCCTCGATGCCGGGACGCTCTTGACCCGCGTCGAAAAGGAGCAGCTCACGGCGATGGCCTTATCCGAAGCCGTGGATGACGGAGGCCCCTTACGACTCCTCGGCATGATCTATCTGAGGGCCCCGCCTTGGCCGGCTGGCATGGGCGATGGTGACAAAGCCCTCGAACTCCTTCAAAAGGCCGCGATGAAATACCCGCAACATCCACTGAATCATGCTTTCTATGCTAAGGCTCTGATTGAGGTGGACGACCGAAAGGAAGAGGCCCAGCGTGAATGCGATGAAGGACTCAAGGCCCTAAAAAATAATCATTGGGGCCGAAACCGCATCATCTGGCAAGGCGAGTTCGACAGCCTCCATAAAGAACTAGCGCGTTCAACCCTATGAGCTCCCGCGATTCAATCCTCCGCGGAGCGACCGAAAAGGCTGTTCACTATCTACTGACCCAACAAAAGGCCGCCGGGGATTTTGAAGGAGAAATGGTCTGGTGCACCATGATCCTCGCTCAATCGGTCATCGTAAGGACCATTGTAGGAAAGCCCTATAGTGATCAGGACCGGAAGAAGATTTATCGTCACTTTAAGGTGTCTCAGGCTACTGATGGTTCATTTGGGATGCATCCTGAATCCCCCGGCTATGTTTTTTTTACCACACTCGCCTACGTGGCCCTGAGGCTATTAGGCTTTGAATCCAAGGATCCTCTGCTGGCCCGCGCCCATCAATGGCTCAACCTGCAGCCAGTGGGCGTCAAAGGCATTCCAACGTGGGGTAAATTCTGGCTCGCGATTCTGGGCCTCTACGATTACCGGGGTCTCAATGCGATTCCGCCAGAACTTTTTATGCTCCCAGAATGGCTCCCCTTTCACCCCAAAAAATTCTATAGCCATACCCGCCTCATCTATCTTGGGATTGCGACGATTGCGGGAAAACGCTACGTCGCCCCGTTGCCTCAGGATTTAGTGGCGTCGCTGCGTCTTGAACTCTATGACGAACCTTATGCCTCCATCAACTTTTCAAGACATCGACACACCCTGGCGCCTCGGGATGTTTATGTCCCGATTACCCCGCTGCTTCGCGGGATCTATGATCTTCTCGCACTTTTTGAGCGGAGACATCCCAAAGACTTCAGGAAAAAAGCCATCGGGCGCTGCCTTGATCGCATCGTGTTTGAACAGATCTCAACCCGCTTCCAAGGGATCTCTCCTGTCAATGGGCTGTTAAATACATTAGCGCTCTACGTTGAAGACCCTCAGCACCCTCTCCTTGAAGCCAGCCTTCGTGGCATCGAGGCCTGGCGATGGGAGGATGCAGCTGAAGGGATTCGCTATGTTGGCGCACGATCCAATACGTGGGATACCGCGTTGGCTCTTCAGGCTCTGGTGAATATCAAGGAGCCCGATGCCGCGCTAAAATCATCCATCGGTCGAGCCCTGTCCTTTTTAGAGGGCGCTCAAATGGTCGAGGAAATTCCCGATTATGCTCGTTACTGGCGCGATCCTTCCGTCGGAGGCTGGTGCTTTTCAGATGGTCAGCACCGCTGGCCCGTCAGCGACTGCACGGCTGAGGCTGTCAGTGGGCTCTTGGCCATTGAAGCGCATCCGGCTTACCTCGACCTTCAACCACTTCCCAAAGAACGCCTGCTGCGGGCCATTGAGTTTATTCTCTCCCGGCAAAATGAGGATGGTGGATTTGGAACCTATGAGCGCCGCCGCGCCGGAAAGCTCCTAGAACTCATTAATCCCTCCGAGATGTTTGGTCAGTGCATGACGGAACTCTCCTACATCGAATGCACGGCCTCCTCCTTGGCCGCCTTGTGCCATTACCTGAAACACTATGGGGATATTGAGGGCGGCACCATTGCGCGAGCCACCGCCAAAGCCTTGAAGCTCCTGCGGAATCAGCAAGGCGAGGATGGTGCCTGGACTGGATTCTGGGGAATTAATTACACCTATGCCATCTTTCATGTGGTGAAAGCCATGCGGCTGGCCGGTGTGGCGGCTGATGACCCTGCGCTGGTTAGAGCGGCTGATTGGCTCAAAGCCCATCAGCGCCAAGATGGGGGTTGGAGCGAACACTACACCAGTTGCCTTGAAGGACATTACATCGAACACCCCGCAACCCAGGTCGTGATGACCAGTTGGGCTCTCCTCGGACTCCTCGAGATCGTCCCAGCCCGCGATTCAGCCGTGGAGCGCGGCATCCTGTGGCTTTTAAGTCAACAGAAGGAGGATGGCGGATGGCCTCATCAGGCCGTTAATGGTGTTTTTTTCGGCGCTGCCATGCTGGATTACCGTCTCTATCACACGTATTTCCCCGTTTGGGCCCTGGCAAGGTATAATGGGGCTGTCAGGGGGGATTAGGTGTTGTCATCTTGCAACTATTGTTGCATGATATCCAGAAGCTTTTAAAAATTCGGCGGCCTCAAGCCAGCTATCCGCATAGAACAGCGGGTCTCCGGCAACAACGCGAAGCGTCCGAACCCCAAAATTGAATCAATGATGGGTCATTACGAATTGATGATGGAAACACACGCGAAGAGACAATTAGATGTCGATGTCCTGATTGCAGGAGGCGGGGTGGCCGGAGCGGCTGCCGCCGCAGCACTTTCTCCTCTTGGACTGAAGATCCTCATCGTCGAACCAAAATCGTCCCACGGACGCCGCCTCGCCGGCGAACTCATCCACCCACCCGGTATTGATGCTCTTAAGCAACTGGGACTCCTCGATGAAGACTGTACTATCGGGGCTGAAATTCGCGGCTTCACCATCTTCCCCTTTGATGCCGATAACGAACACGAAGATTATGTCAGCCTCCCCTACAGCGAGGTAGAAGGCTTAAATCATGGTGGCATGGCGATTGAACATCAGGTCCTGAAGGATCACCTTCTAGAACGGGTCAAGGATTTTCCAGGGGTTGACGTGTTGATGGGTTGTCGAGTCTCCCAAATTTTGCCCTCAGACCAAAAAAACACCTATCAGGCCGTGGTCACAGATGACTCCGGAGAGACCCTGATCAATGCGCGACTCATCATTGGTGCCGACGGCCCCATGTCGCAAGTTCGTAAGCTCACCGGCATCTCCCATGAGACGCATCGATATTCGGGTATGTTAGGCGTCGAAGTAGACGACACCCATTTGCCAACGCCGGGTTTTGGTAATATTTTTCTAAATCCCTTAGGGATTTCGTATGCCTATAGTGTGACCAAAGGTCGCGCGAGAGTGATGTTCGAAATTCTACGTGGCGATGACTCCAAGGAGTCGGTTCGCGAGCATCTCAAGTTTTTCCCCCGCGCTTTCCGGGAAGACATTGAAAAGGCCATGGCTCAAGAAAAGCCACTGGCTGCCGCCAACTACCGCATTGTGCCTAAAAGCGCCGTTCACGGGAATGTGGCCCTCTTGGGTGACGCTCGAGGCTGCTGCCATCCCCTCACAGCGTCAGGTATCACGACCGCGGTTAAGGATGCAATCAACCTTCGGGACGCTCTCATCGACACCCAATTCGATGTCCAGCAGGCCCTCCGTCGTTACGCCATCTCCGCAGGTCGCGTTCAACTGACGCGGCGAACGCTCTCAGAGGAACTGCGTGAAGCCTTCCTCTCACACACCAACGAAGCGAAACTCCTTAACCAGTGTATTTTTTCCTACTGGCGCAACAACCCTAAGGGAAGAGCACACTCGCTGGCACTCTTATCGACGCTCGACAGTAGCATCGTCTCCATGGGCATTCAGTTCTTGATGGTCGTGTTGCAGGCTTTCCGTCTTTTGCCGGCACAGTTTCGTGATGGCAACCTCGGACACTGGTGCTTGTCCTTAGTTAAACTGGCTTATAAGAGCCTGACTATCCCCCAAACTGCCTTCCAGCATTGGCTCAGAGAACGTCACGCTCTAGCTGACTGAACCTCCGCCGCTGAACATCAAAGGTCAGCAGCGGAGCCGCACGACCGGAATGATGTTCGCGTCCTCCAACAGGGGCAGGTCGGGAAGTGAACCGATAAAGCTACTGGGCACGCTTTAGAGAAAGCCCAGAGGGTTCTTTCGACATCCCCCCAATCGACCTTCCATGGAACTCACCGTCTAAGGCACTTTGGCGGCTTCGCAGCAAAGAGCCCATGGATATAGAACGACCTACAAAGTCACTCTCTTGACGATCTTAATGGCCTTAGTGGGACAATATTTCTCAGCTAAACGCGCCTTCTCGACTTCTCCTTCAGAAACGATGGTTTTAAGCACGGTCAGGGTGCCCTTGTCATCGACATGAAAAAGATCAGCCGCCTCACCCTGGCAGGTCGCGTGCCCTTTACAAAGATCCCTATCGACTTCAATGATGAAGTCTTCAGCGGCATTATTTTCCGCCCTGGATGCTACCGCCTCATTGTCTTCTATGCTGACGGCCTTCAGCGCCTTACGTCGATAGCGGATGCGGCAGGGCGAACCCGGCTCAACCACCATCTTGGTGTAGTCGTCCTGGTAGCTATCAGGGGCGCCCACGAGCTCAAACTCATAGCGGCGGAGAAGAATACAAAAAATGGCCTTAATCTGAAAAAGAGCGAAGGCATTGCCGGAACATTTGTGTCGACCACCCCCAAATGCTTGCCAAGCATAGAGGTTCTTATCCTCTTGACGCTCTGGAGAGTAGCGGTCAGGCTCAAACGCTTCGGGACGTGGAAAAAGAGAGGCAATCCGATGCGTAATGGCCGGTGCCGCACAGACAAACTTACCCGCCTTGATCACCGTATCCCCAATGGTGAAATCCTCTAACACCTTCCGCATGAGAATGATCAACGGTGGATGGAGCCTCAGCACTTCCTTAAGGACATTCTCGAGTTTCGGGATCTGCCGCAAAGACTCGAAGGTCAAAGGTCCCGCCTCGCCAAAAAGTCCATCAATTTCCTCAATCACCGCCTCCATCCAATCGGGATGCCGGAGGAGTTCAATAAGGACCCAGGCCGTCGTCCCTGAGCTGGTGTGATGGCCCGCAAAAATAGTGGCAATCAACATGCCTGTGATTTCATGCGGCGAGAGCTTAGTGCCATCGTCGTAGGTCGCATCAATCAACGCCTGGAAGACATTGGGGCTATTCGATCGATCCCTGGCTCGCCGCTCCATAATCTCGGTGACCAAAGCCTGAAGTCGAACCCTCGCCTGATCTCGGCGGCGAAACACTGGGATAGGGAGATTAGGAAAGACATAGGCGATGGGCTTAATACCCTGCTCTAGATCGTGATAAATCTCGGCAAATTCCTTATTAAGTTCATGCCGAAATTCTGGGCCCAAGAGACAATGGCTTGAAGTGTAGATGGTCAATTCTTTAGTGAATTCGAGAAGATCCATCTCACCCGACTCACCCCATTGGCTGATCAAACCCTCCACCTCTTCGACAATGATCTCGGAATAGGTCCTCATCGGCTTGTCGCGAAGCGCGGGCATCAGCATTTGAAGCTGCTGGTTCTTTTTGGTGATCGGAGCATCGAACACAACGCCATGGCCAAAGATTGGCGTCATAATTTTGTAAGCCGCGCCCTGATCCAAGGTCTCATCGGCGGCACGATAGAAGGCCTCAGAGGCCTTTTCGCCCGTGAGCAGCACCATATCCTGGTGAAACATTTTGAATTCCGCGATGTCCCCCATTTGTTCACGAAGCGCCATCATGAAGCGGTGCGGGTTCTTACCAAAATCGAGAATGTGACCGAGGAGAGGCCAAGCTCCCTTCAGAACCGGAGGGAAACGGACGGGGCTTTCAAGCGGTGATGACTGTTGATCCATGGGATATTGATGAAAAAGGTTGGCGAATCTCAAACCCCATCATAACCGATACCCCACGATAATCAGGAGACTGGCACCATGGGTCACAGGAACAAACGAATAGAAAACCACACTTCGTTAATGAGATTAGGTATCATTTGTAAAATCTTATCAACCAACTTCATCATTGATTTCCCTTGAAACGTTCAGAGCTAAACCTTCTCACACTCATAGGCTGCCTCATCAGCCTATTCTTCTCCGGAACTAACACCGCTAGCACCCGAACCTATTACATTGCTGCGGAAGAAGTGCTGTGGGACTATGCGCCCTCTTATCCGATAGATCCCATGCACGGCATGCCGTTCAATGAAGATCAAAACCTTTTTTTGCGTCCTGATCCTCAAAATCGCATCGGACATCGCTACCACAAGGCCCATTACGTTGAATACACCGATGAGAGCTTCAGCCATCTGAAGGAGCGCCCGCCCGAATGGGAACATCTTGGCCTCTTAGGTCCCGTGATTCGCGCCAATGTGGGCGATGAGATTCGGGTCGTCCTCAAGAATTCCCTGAAGAACCATCCGGTCTCCATGCACCCCCACGGCGTCTTTTATTCGAAACGTCACGAGGGGACTCATTATGAGGATGGCACCGGACCTGAAGATAAACAAGATGACATGATCCAACCCGGTGGACAGTACACCTATGAATGGTCTGTTCCTGAACGTTCAGGGCCTGGACCCCAAGATCCAAGCTCCATCGTCTGGCTCTATCACTCCCATGTGGATGAGGTCGCCGACACCAATGCAGGGCTGATCGGGGCGATCATCATTTCCCGCAAAGGTTTTCTTCAAAAAAATGGCAAACTCAAAGGCATTGACCGGGAATTCGTCGTCCTTTTTAGTGTGCTGGATGAAAATAAAAGCTGGCTCCTCGATAAAAACATGGGGGAGATGACCTCCCTCAATATCAAACCCGACGATCCAGACTTCGTAGAGAGCAATTTGATGCACAGCATGAATGGCTACGTCTACAGTAACCTCCCAGGTCTCGTGATGAACAAAGGTGAAAAAGTCCGCTGGTACCAGATAGCTCTTGGTACCGAAGTCGATCTCCATACGCCACATTGGCATGGCAACACCCTGACTGAAACCGGGAAACGCGTCGATGTGTTAAACCTCCTTCCAGGGACCCACGTTACCGTGGATATGACACCTGACAATCCAGGAACTTGGATGTATCACTGCCATGTTAATGACCACATCGAGGCCGGTATGATGGGGAGCTATGTGGTCAGGGACCGCCCTCAGAAGCGACCCTGAAAATAAACGCATTACACTTTCAAATCAGAAAGTTAAGACACGATCTTTGTCTGGAAGTAGGATTAGAGCTATACTGCATAGTCCCATTGGGGGTGACTTGGCTTCGACGTGGATCGCGAAACCCAAGGTGCATGCCGAGGTGCAGTTAACCTCGTAAAACCAACTGCAACTAAGTTAGTTGCCAACGACGACAACTACGCTCTAGCCGCTTAATCGGCTGGTCTCTGAACAGGGCCTGCTTATGGACGCTGACTCGGGGATAACACAAGCATAAGCTCGCGAAGAGGCATGTCCGGGGCCAAATCGCTAAAACTCACGGAATCGCTGAGGGCACTCCTTCCTGTCGGGTTGTCACCAGTTAAAAACAATGACATGGATAAGCATGTAGATCCGAAGGCGGAGGATTTGCGGACGCGGGTTCAATTCCCGCCACCTCCACCATATTTCCGGGGCCTCCAGAGGTTTTCGGGGCAAATACGGGGCAGAAATTCATCCATATTTGCCACATAAAAAAGGGGTCTTTCGACCCCTTCTCTTCGCCCTCTGACCCGGTGCCTTCACCTTATAAACAAAGGTTAGGAGATTTTCCTGACCCTTTTTTATTTCCTTCCGTGGTCCACTTGGACCAAAGCCCAAAAAAACCCGACTTTCAGTACCCCATCACCCTGACGCACTCGCGGTATCCGCTGGCGTAAATCAGGGCCGCTACCGCCAGTGCAGACAGAATTAAAAGCACTTCGCGCATCGATTAAGCCGGCAGGGAATAGCGGATGATGACGATGCCTGAGCCACCTGAACCAGAGGTCGAACCGCTATTGTTTTGCGCTCCACCGCCTCCTCCTGTGTTCGTAGTCCCAGAAGTACCGACAGAGCCGCCAGCGCCACCGCCCCCAGAACCACCAGACCCATTGACCCCCGGCCCAGATCCCCCGCCGCCGCCAGCAAAGTAGCCGCTAACACCAGTTGAAGTGCCGGAAGCCCAAGCTGAATAGGAAGAAGACCCGGCTCCGCCGTTAGCCCCAGAAGCGGAACTGCCCGCTCCGCCGCCACCGCCTCCATACGAACTGGTTCCCCCCAGCACCGGCGTTACCTTGACCTGCGGTTCCTGCTCCTCCCGAACCCGATGTCGCGCCGCCGCCACCACCAGAACCACCACCCGCACCAGCATTGTTCGCAAAAAAACCGCCGCCACCGCAGGAATACGCTGTTGATCCGTTAAAAGTCGTATTTGACCCGGATCTTTGAGTAACCGAGTATGCACCTGCACCGCCAGCGCCGACGACAATCGGGTAAGTCCCCGCGGAAAAAGTGGCTGCCGCTAGCGCCAGTAGTCCGCCTGCCCCGCCGCCGCCGTTACCAACATTTGATGTTGCATCGCCAGCGCCCGCACCGCCGCCTGCAATTAGAATCGACTCTATCGAAGGAGAATACCCCGCCGGAACAACAAACGATCCGGATGACCCAAAAGTGTGGTATCGATATCCGCCCGAAGTCGTAATCGTTCCGCCCGTGGGTAGGCCGATACTCGTTAGCGTTAGCGTCGAAGACGTTGCGTTATCGGCATTCTGTAATGTCAAGCTGATTGCAGACCCCGCAGTCAACCCGTAGATAGCCGCCGGGACCGCTACCGCGCACGACTGACCGCCGTTGGTTGGGGTTGCCGTCGCCGTCGCGGTGGTTACCCCAGGCCTCGTCGTCATCATGACGGGATTCATCGGATACCTGGTCGCAGGCATTCAAGGAGCAACGCTAGCCTCATTGGCGACTTTTGTGCCCTGTTACCTCATTACGGTCATTGCGGCTCCCCACTTCAAGAAACACAGCAAACGGCTGGGTCTTATGGCTTTTGTAGATGGCATCACAGCTGCTGCAGTAGGAGCAATCGCAGGATCAGTTATCGTGCTGGGGATGAGATCCATCACCGACACACCAACTGCAGTTTTGGCAATCGGAACCACATTATTACTACTGAGATTTAAGAAACTACCAGAACCTGCGATTGTTTTGACTGCAGCGCTTATCGGACTGGGCATACATCCCCCTATTTCATAGATGGACCAGACAGATGGTCTATGACAGCTGATGACATCAAGGGTATACAAAACCCTGCCAATCAAAATTCGGTCTTACGAATAGAAGTCTAGCCTGGCCCGATAGCCTTTGTAGCTGAGTGTGTTGTTCATCGTGACACACCAATTTTCGTTGGAAACAAGGCTGCAGCCATCAATTGACTGCGCTTAGATGGTCTGATTCCATGGATTGATGAAAGGCACACCCGCCGCAATGTAGGGAGAGGCATCACGGGACGCTACTGAAAATCCACGAGAGGCCGCAATTGCTGCAATATAACCGTCAGGCGTTGGAAATCCGCGTCCACTACTTTTCGCCATCACAGCCAAATCGGCATACCTTCTCGCCGCATCCGTATCGAAAGGGAGCGCCGCGATCCCGAACAACAACTCAGCTAGAGTAATACTGGAAAGGAAGAGTGTTTCGCCCGCCTGATTATTTAGCCACCCATGAACGGAGGGATGGGGCTCTGCCTTCATTGCCTCCGAAATGACATTGGTATCCAGAACGATCATTCAAACCTCAAGGGTTCGGCGGGTATGTTGTCTTTTACCTCATTAAAAACCTCAAAATCCTCATTCTTGAGCCCTATTTCTCTTCCGAGCGCGACAAGAGCATCTCCCATCAAAACACGCGTATGTGGTTTAACTGCATTGGCCAGAATATCCCTCACCTCCGCCTCTGTACTTTTGCCATGTTGAGCGGCGCGCATCCTGAGAGCCCGGTGCACCTCATCCGGAAGATTTCGAACTGTTAGCATAGCCATAGAATCACCTCCAAAGGTCACGTTTTGCAGTCATTCTATTACTTTGAATGCACCGCATGTGAAGCTATCTCTAAAAAGATGTGATGGAACAAAATCCGAATCTTGAGAAATCACAATTCGATCTTCCGCCGAGTCGGCAATACGCATGTGTGAAAAAACACAGCTACCCTTAGCAAAAAACGAACGTTCTGGGACGTTACAGAACGTCTTCACCAAGTGAGCATTTTTGGGGGCAACTTTGGGGGCAACTTTTTTTGTGCCGTTTTTAAGTCATTGATTTATAATCGACTTTTATAAATCAATCATTTGAAAGCGCCCCATGAAGACCTTTATGGTGTTCCGCTTTTCTCAACTGAACTCATTCTTCACTATGGGATAGATATCTCGTCTCGCGTACTGATGATTTGAGGTGTAAGTTCCTTCGCCTACAACTCGGAAGCCGACGTTAAGATACTCCTCTCTCTGAGACCAAAGTTTCACAGAATTCACTGTATCCACCTGAAATCAGCCCTCTAGATGATCAGTTCATTTCCCTCTTAAGCAGCGAAATTGAACATCGGACTCAGGCAGAGACTTTGAAAGACGGGAATTACGTCATATTTAGGACGTTTTGTGAAGAGAAGTCCAAGACAACCTGTCACCGTTTGAGTGGCCCGGGTTTGCGGGAGTCATTTTGGTTTAAATTAAGCCGCCTGCGGGCGGGTTCATTCTCTCCCAGAACATCCTTTCAGCATCGGCCGGAGGGATATCTACTCAGTTTCTGCTTCACGGTTATCACTCATGCTGCAGGGTGCGTCTTGAGCCACTCTTTCAGCGCATTGTTGATCCGCGTTTGCCAGCCTTTGCCCGTAGCTTTGAACGTGTCCACGATTTCCGCATCAAGACGAATTGCAGTGAATACTTTGGTTTCTTCGGCCTTCGGACGACCTCGGGGCCTTTTCATGGCGATCAAAGCTTCATAGGTATCAGACGCGAATACTTCGCTAGCAGGCTTCGCCTGAGCGAACCATTGAGCATCCAGCTCAACGGTGTCTGGGTCAGCCGCAATACCTGCTTTAATCGTAGCGTCTTCATCTTTCGATGGAATGATCGTTCCCGGCTTAAGTTTCGGCATAACTTTTCACCTCTCTTTGATTGGCCTTACGCAGGCTAATAACACGTAAAGCATCTGTACGATGGCAGAAGACCATGACATAAATTCGGTTGCCAATGTACCCCGTCGCCACAAACCGTGGCTCGGGATAAGGCTTGCGAGTGTCCTCCCTAACGGTGGCGGTTTCCCATTCAAATCCGTACGCCTCGTAGAACGATAAGCCGTGTTTCTTCAGGTTGGCTTCGTCTTTGTCAGGGTCGAACTCGTAATCCATAGCATTTATCGTATAGACAATATATTGGTCTGTCGAGTTCCGGATTTCTTCGAGACATTCACCTCGTCTCTTCATCGACCTGCGTTCTCTGCCTTTCCTGAGCCATCACAGCCCTGAGACAAGGCGCGCCAAATGACTGAGCGTAAACCTTGTAGTGAGTGCGATCACGTGATTTGATGGTCGGCTAATCATCCTGGGTGATGGCCGCTGGGCCATCGCGGAACTTGAACTTGAACATCGGGGCCGCCGTTTTCAACGTCCTCGATGGCCATCATCGTGATGATTCTGGATTTGCCCCCTATATTCGGGAGAAGCGAGGGTT
>Ga0209829_10000242_pt1 | contig 50735 bp, 48 predicted proteins | sample C_140205_EF_Meta_FD_187311 | JGI IMG/M metagenome (GOLD analysis project Ga0209829, IMG submission 187311) | Freshwater microbial communities from Lake Croche, Canada to study carbon cycling - C_140205_EF_MetaG (SPAdes) (version 2) | ecosystem: Environmental > Aquatic > Freshwater > Lake...
GTCTCTCGTCGATGGCGGGAGCCCGCGAGGCAATAGCCGCTAGTTCCTTGTCGAGCGATTGCTCATAGGCTTGGAGCTCCTGTGACTCGGCGGAGATCGCTGCCAAGGCGAGGCCTTCGTCCATCCCAAACTGCTCCCGCTGGTTGTCGGTTAGATCTTCAAACCTCAGCCGTGCACTTCCGACGGCGTGACGGATACGAACGCCTGAATCATCAATTGCGATGATCTTGACCTGTTCGAAGGTGCGCCCGCTGCGGCATTGGAGACTGGTCAGTTCCTTACCGGTCATTTGGCTGCGTGCCATCTCAATCTGATCGGCCCGTGCGATCAGTAGAGCCTCCTCGAATGAATGCACATCTTTAGTGAGTCTGGCCTTTCGGGCCTCGAGTTCCCGGTGCCGGGATTTCAGGTTCGCGAGGATATTGATCGGAGTAACATCCTGGTGCATCTGGCGTTCAATTCGATCAGCCTTCAGTTGGGTAATGGCGACTCGGTGCTGCAATTCCACGCGCAAACCTTCCAGTTTGATGCATTCAGTATCCTTCATGGCATTCGCCCCGGTTTTGTTGCACGAGATCGAGGCAAAGATCATCGTGATGGCTGGCGCGATGATGAAGCATTTAATCACGACTGTATTCAATGCCGGGCAGTGAATTCTGACAAGATTAGTTCTGGGGAAAGCGCCATCATCCCAAATAGCGCGGCGCAGAGACTGATCGCCAAATTATGGGCTCTCCGTCAGATTCGCTGACGATTTCGCGGCGTTGGAATTTCATTGAGAAGGGGGACACTGCCCTGCATCGCTCTGATTTGCTGGGATTCCTGCCGACTCTCCAAGCACCGCGGATCAGGTAGAATGCGCTTTGTATTCGGTCCCGATTACCCAGCCGTTGGTGATCAATCAGAATCCTTGCAGCATATCCGCTTCGGCCGATTGAAAGCTTCACACGAATCAGCAAACCTGACGGAGAGCCAAATTTTGATCACAAAATTCAGTGAGTTGCCTATCCTGACCTCGGCGAAAATCGCCTTAGTTCCGTGCCATTCCCCCCTTTGACCTCGGACGTGACAAAGTCGGCTGAACCGGCTTCATTAGGGCGAAATGAAATTCAAACGCTTTTTCCCGTGCCTTTTCGGCCTGATGGCCGCCGTCCTGCTTCCATCCTGCACCACTAGTTGCTGGGAGGGAGGCATTCCGATGCGCTCCGGTGAGGTGGCGGCCCATCGCCTGGCGGTGGCCGATATCCAGAACGCCCAGAACGTGGTGGTTTATCGTGGGTTGGCGCACCCGCAGAAGGAGAAGCAGCTCTATGCCAAGCAGCTCCGGACCGTGAATCATTTCTACCAGCACGGCTTCGAGTTCTTCACGGAACCGGTGGCGGTGCCGGCTGCGACGGTGAAAAAGGTGCTCAATCTGTATTCGGATCCTTCTTCCCACCAGACCCTCTCGATCAAGAGCCTTTGTCATTATCACCCGGATTATTCCTTCGTCTGGAAAACCGGCGATGATGTGCAGATCCTTCAGATGTGTTACGGCTGCCACGAGTGGCGACATTTCTGCGCGCGCGGCGTGCTGGTGACAGACATCAATGAGCCCGCCTACTTTGACAAGCTGACGGTCTGGCTGCCGAAGATGGGGGAGAAGAGATGATGAGCTGGTGAAGAATCAGTTCTCCTTCAGCCTGAGCCGGAAGAACTTCTTCTGATCGGACATCGGGCCTTGCAGGTTTTTCATTCCGCCGGTCTGGGGAAGTCCATCGTTTCCGGGGATGTCCCAGAGGCTCCAAGTGGAGAGGTTGGTGGAGGCTTCTGCCTGGATGGAGCGGTTTTCCGGGGCGTAGAAGCTGAGCCGGAACTTGCCGTTGATGATCGAGGGAGTGGCGGAGAACACGCTGTTTCCGGAGAGCGGGTCGGTAGCGGCGAGAAATTCCTGCTGGTTGGTCCGGCCATCGCCATCGGGATCGGCTCCGGGCTCGCTGGCAGGGGACGTCAACGAGCCGAGCTTTTCCTGGCGCCACTGGGTGTAGGTCTTCCGGGCGGGCAGGGGCTGGGTGATCCATTCTGTTAGAAGCGCGATGCTGGCGGGATCAGTTTCGTTGGTCGCGAGTGGCGGCATGCGCGTGAAGCCGTTCGCGGCCGCGATGCGGTTGTAGACGATCGAGTGGGCGAGGTCGCTGGGAACAATCAGCTTGTTGGCCGCGTTGCCGCCACTGCTGGTGGGGATGCCGTTAATGAGGCCCGTTTGGTCGAGGGTGAGGCTGGCCCGACCGTCCCAGGCGGTGGGCGCGGTGCCGCCGGATTTGTGGCAATAGGCGCAGTTCACATCGAGGTAGGAACGGACGCGGGCTTCCACCGGGTAGGTCGTTTCATCGGATCGAAGATGTCGGGGCAGGACGTTTGGTCGCTCGATGGCGTTTGAAAAGATTCCGGAGTCGTTGAAGAGGTCGAGTTGGTTGCCGGTGAAGCCATTGATGGTGGTACTGCGGTTCAACTGGCGGGTGTTGAATGAAAGTGCGTATCCCGCCTGCTGGGTGTGGCAGATCAGGCACTCGGCGCGGCTCGGAATGTGCCAGCGCTGGGTGCGGGGCGTGCCGTTGTCGGTGATGGAGAGATCGAGGTCCGCGCCGCCATCATCGACGAGCGTGGCCTCGGTTTGCGCGTCGTTCCACCGGTAGCTGACGCCATAGACGCCGGTGTTGTTTTTCACGATCACGCGCGTTTCCAGGCGCTTCTTCGTCGCCGGATTACCGCGGGTCATTTCCATATCGAAGTGCTTCACCCAGACCGTTCCGCTGGGAAAGGTCCACGATCCATCGCGGGACCAGGTGATCGTGCTGGCGCCGTCCGGAATGATCATCCAGCGGCGCTTGACGGCATAGTCACTCCAGAACGGAACATTCGGCTCGTAGGGCAGGAGTCCGGGAGCAGGAGAAAGATCGCTGACGTCGGTGAACAGGCCGGTTTCACTCAGGGTGGATGGAAATGAGGTGCCGACGTCACCGGTGGTGAGTCGGTGGATGGTTCCGCTGTCGATGTCTGCCATCAGAACGTCGCTGTTGGATGGATCGGTGCCGAATGCGACGATGCCGCCTTGCCCGAGGATGCGCTGAACGGTCGGGGCACCGGTGGTACGCCTCATCGACCAGATATTTCCCGTGGAATAGTCGGCGAAAATGTAAGCCCCCCTGGAGGCTGGAAATGCGGCTGCCGCGATAGACCACGCCGCCGGTGATGGAGTTGCCTTCGAAATCCGAGTCGGAGCTCTGGCCGCTGTGACGATATTCGTAGAGCGGATCGATCGAGGTGAATCCCGAAGGTGCCTGGCTTGATTTCACTCCGGCGTGCTTCCCTTCGCGATACGCCCACCCGTAGTTGCCGCCTTTCGTGAGGACGTTGACCTCCTCGTAGTTGTTCTGGCCGACATCCGCCAGCCAGAGTTCACCGGTTCAGGCGTGCAGCAAGCACGATGTTTTCCCAGAAATCAACCCCATGTGATCGGCTGGGGACTGAAACGAAAAAGCCGGATGGGTTTCCCCATCCGGCTCTTGGAATCATTGGCTCGGCGCTTGGCCTACTTCGCGTTGCTACGAAGGCCGGGAAAAGCGCCGCCACGACTTAGAAGTCGCCCATGCCGTGATCGTGGCCATGGCCACCTCCGGCGGGAGCATCCTTCTTCTCGGGCTTCTCGGTGATGAGGCACTCGGTGGTGAGCAGGAGGCCGGCGATCGACGCGGCATTCTGCAGGGCCGAGCGGGTGACCTTGGTCGGATCGACGACACCGGACGCGATGAGGTCCTCGTATTTGTCGGTCGCGACGTTATAACCGAAGCCTTGCTTGTGGTTCTTCACGTTCTCAACGATCAGCGCACCTTCGCGGCCGGCGTTGGCGGCCAGTTGGCGGAGTGGAGCTTCCACGGCGCGGGCGACGATGCCCATGCCGGTCTTCTCGTCCTCGTTCGAGGCAGCGCTGCAGCAATCCGCATCCATCGCCGCCTTCAGGGCGCGGATGAGGGCGGTGCCGCCGCCGGGGACGATGCCTTCTTCGACGGCCGCACGGGTCGCGTGGAGGGCGTCCTCGACGCGCATTTTCTTTTCCTTCATCTCGGTCTCGGTGGCGGCACCGACGTTGATGACGGCCACACCGCCGGCGAGCTTGGCGAGGCGCTCCTGGAGCTTCTCGCTGTCGTAGTCGCTGGTGGTTTCCTCGATCTGGCGGCGGATCTGGTTGACCCGACCGGAGATCGACTCACTAGAACCCGCACCTTCTACGATGACGGTGCTGTCTTTGGAGATGGTGACGCGCTTGGCGGTGCCGAGGTCGGCGAGTTCGACGCTGTCGAGCTTGATGCCGAGATCGTCGGTGATGACCTTGCCACCGGTGAGGACGGCGATGTCTTCGAGCATGGCCTTGCGGCGATCACCGAAGCCAGGAGCCTTGACGGCGGCGATGTGGAGGATGCCGCGGAGCTTGTTCACCACGAGTGTGGCGAGGGCTTCTCCTTCGACGTCTTCCGCGATAATGAGCAGCGGACGGCCGGTCTTGGCGACCTTTTCAAGGAGTGGAAGCATGTCCTTGAGGGAGGAAATCTTCTTCTCGTTGATGAGGATGTAGGCGTTGTCGAGAACGGCTTCCATGCTCTCCGCGTCGGTGACGAAGTAAGGGGAGAGGTAGCCCTTGTCGAATTGCATGCCTTCGACGACGTCGAGGGTGGTTTCGATGCCCTTGGCTTCTTCAACGGTAATTGTTCCGTCCTTGCCGACCTTGTCCATCGCGTCGGCGATGATGCCGCCGATTTCAGCGTCCCAGTTGGCGGAGACGGTGGCGACCTGGGCGATTTCCTTGGCGTCGGAGACGGTCTTGGAAATCACCTTGAGCTGGGCGACGATGGCCTCGGTGGCCTTCATGATGCCGCGCTGGAGCGAGATCGGGTTGGCACCGGCGGTGACGTTGCGGAGGCCTTCCTTGTAGATGGCCTCGGCGAGCACGGTGGCGGTGGTGGTGCCGTCACCGGCGATGTCGGAGGTCTTGGAGGACACTTCGCGGATGAGCTGGGCGCCCATGTTTTCATACGGACACTCGAGTTCGATTTCCTTGGCAACCGAGACACCGTCCTTGGTGATGGTTGGGGAACCGAACTTCTTGTCGAGGATCACGTTGCGGCCGGCTGGTCCAAGGGTCGCCTTGACGGCCTTGGCGAGCTTTTCCACACCGCGCAGCAGGGCGTGGCGGGCGGCTTCATCGAATTGCAGTTGTTTAGCCATAATCTTAAAGTCTGTTAGTTTTCAGTGTTCAGTTTTCAGGAAGAAACGATCAGCCAACGATGCCGAGGATGTCGGACTCGGAAATGATGAGCACTTCCTGGCCGTCGATTTTGACTTCGGTGCCGCCGTATTTGGAGATGAGGACCTTGTCGCCCACCTTGACGGTGAACTCGATGGTGACTCCCTTGTCGTCCTTGCCGCCGGTGCCGAGGCTAAGGACTTCCGCTTCCTGCGGCTTTTCTTTTGCGGTGTCAGGAAGGACGATGCCGCCGGAGCTGATTGCTTCCGCTTCGATGCGCTTCACGAGAACGCGTGCGCCGAGTGGTTTGATGTTGGCCATGTGTGGTTGTTGGTTTGGTTTGTTGTGAGAAGCCACGCCCAAAGGAGTGGAAAGTTTTCAGTGTTCAGTTTTCAGGAAGAGAAATGGTGAGGGCTTCGAGCCAGGAATCGAGTTCCTGTTCGACGCGGGTGGAGAGAAACGCGAGCCAGGCGGGAAAATTTCCGGAATCGGCGGATTCGAGAGCGGCGTAGTACGCGCTGCGGTCGTCGGGGGAAATGGAAATCGGTGGATATCCGGCGGCGATGAGTTCGAAGTTCATCGCGAGCCGGGCGGCACGGCCATTGCCATCGCTGAAGGGATGGATGCGGGCGATTTCATGATGAAGGAGCGCAGCGCGTTCGAGCGGGTTCAGGATCATTGGCAAGGTGGCGAAAAGCTCCTGCATCAGATCCGGTACCTTGATCGGATTCGGCGGAACGAGCGTGGCCCCGGCGATGCGGACGGCGTGGCTGCGATACGACCCGGCAAAGGAATCCTCAACGCGGGTCAGCACGATGCGGTGCAGATCGAGAAGATCGCGCTCGGTGATCGACTTGCCGGGAGTGGCGAGGAGCTTCACCTGTTCCCAGGCCTGCGCGAGATTGACCGCTTCGAGGTGATCCTTAAGCGGCTTGCCCGAAACCGTGACGCCCTTGGAAAGGACGATCTCGGTTTCGCGGAGCGTGAGGCTGTTGCCCTCGATCGAATTGGATTCATACACCATCCGCACATCCCACGATGCCGCAAGGCTCTGCACCGAGGCCGGAGCCAAGGGGCGGAGCTGCGAAAGGCGCAGGTGTTTGGTGGCAATGGAGGTCATTCTCGATCGTGGCGGCGGATTTCATCCGCCTTGCCGGTTGGATTTGGCTTGGCGCTTGGAAAGCGCCGTCACGGTTAGTCGACGACTTCCGCATCGACGACCTTGCCCTTGGCTTTCTTGGGCTCGGAGGAATCGGCTTCGGCGGGTTCGACGTCCGGAGCGGCACCGCCGGCGGCCTGGGCTTTCTGGGCGGCTTCGTAGAGAGAGGCGAGGGAGGATTCGAGGTCCGCGGTCGTGCTCTTGATGACGTCGAGATCGCTGCCGGAGAGGGCGCTCTTGACGGCGTCCACTTTGGTCTGGATCCCGGCTTTGAAATCGGCAGGGGCTTCGGCGGGAAGTTCGCTGAGCTGCTTCTCGACGCTGTAAACGAGATTCTCGGCCTTGTTCTTGGCGTCGACTGCTTCCATGCGCTTCTTGTCCTCCTCGGCGTGGGCCTCGGCTTCCTGCTTGGCGCGCTCGATCTCTTCCTTGGAGAGCCCGGACGAACCTTGGATCGAGATTTTCTGCTCCTTGCCGGACTGCTTGTCCTTGGCGGAAACGTGGAGGATGCCGTTGGCGTCAATGTCGAAGGTGACCTCGATCTGCGGCTCGCCGCGGCGTGCGGCGGCGATGCCGTCGAGCTTGAAGTTTCCGAGCAGCTTGTTGTCGGAGAACATCGGGCGCTCGCCTTGGCAGATGCGGATGTCCACGGCCGGCTGGTTGTCGGAGGCGGTGGAAAACACCTGCGATTTCTTGGCCGGGATGGTGGTGTTACGCTCGATCATCGGCGTGGCGCGGGAGCCTTCGGTTTCGATCGAAAGCGTGAGCGGGTTGACGTCGAGGAGCAGCACATCCTTCACGTCGCCCTTGAGCACGCCGCCCTGGATGGCCGCGCCGATGGCAACGACCTCGTCGGGGTTCACGCCCTGGTGCGGGGTCTGGCCGGCGAGCTGCTTGGCGGTTTCCACCACCTTGGGCATGCGGGTCATGCCGCCGACGAGGACGAGCTCGTCAATTTTCGCGGCATCGAGTCCAGCGGCAGCAAGACAGTCGCGGACGGGCTTCTTGGTGCGCTCGAACAGCGAGTCGGTGAGCTGCTCCAGCTTCGCGCGGGTGAGGCTGAGCTGGATGTGCTTCGGACCGGTGGCGTCGGCGGTGATGAAGGGGAGATTAATGTCGTAGGACTGCGAGGAGCTGAGGGCGATCTTCGCCTTTTCCGCTTCCTCCTTGATGCGCTGGAGGGCGTCGGGCTGGCCGGAGAGGTCGATGCCTTGGTCCTTCTTGAATTCGCCGACGATGAATTGGATGAGCGTGTTGTCCCAGTCGTCACCGCCGAGTTGGGTGTCGCCGTTGGTGGCGAGCACTTCGAACACGCCGTCGCCGATTTCCAGCACGGAGATGTCGAAGGTGCCGCCGCCGAGGTCATAGACGGCGATCTTTTCGTCGGACTTCTTGTCGAGTCCGTAGGCAAGTGCCGCGGCGGTGGGCTCGTTGATGATGCGGAGCACCTCGAGGCCGGCGATCTCACCGGCGGCCTTGGTGGCGTTGCGCTGGGAGTCGTTGAAATAGGCGGGGACGGTGATGACGGCCTGCCTGATTGACTCACCGATCTTCGCTTCTGCGTCGGCCTTCAGCTTGCCGAGGACCATCGCGGCGATTTCCTGCGGCGAGTAGGTCTTCTTTTCACCGGCGACTTCGACCTGAATGTGGGCGTCGCCATTGGCAGCGGCGACGATGGTGTAAGGCATGCGCTTGTCGGCCTCGGTGAGTTCCGAGAACTTGCGGCCGATGAGGCGCTTGGCGGAGAAAATGGTGTTGCGCGGATTGGTGACGGCCTGGCGTTTGGCGGCCTGGCCGACGAGACGCTCGCCGCTCTTGGAGAATGCGACGACCGATGGGGTGGTGCGGGCGCCTTCGGAGTTTTCCAGCACGACTGGTTCGCCGCCGTCCATGATGGACATGCAGGAATTCGTGGTGCCGAGGTCGATGCCGAGGATCTTTGACATGGTGGTGGGTGGTCCGGGTAGTTGGTCCGCTGGATGCGGGATTGATGGGCGCTGTCTCGCAGGGCGTGTGCCAGTGACGGGAATGGAGTTATTTATGATTGGTTGTCAGTGAATTGCATACTTTCAGGGGAGAATTGCAGATGCGGCGGATCGGATTTTCAGGAAGCAAACGCGCCATTTTGTCCCAACTCGCATGGACAAGGTGTCGCGGTGGGACAATCGTGATTTTTCGCGTGGATCGCGGTTGGCGGTCCTTTGCGGAACAAGGACTGACATTTTCCAAAATCGGGTTGCCATTCAGGATTTGGCCTCCTAGGTTCCGCGCCCACCACAAGAGGGCAGGTGTCAGAGTGGTCGAATGAGCACGCTTGGAAAGCGTGTGTGGCAGCAATGTCACCGAGGGTTCGAATCCCTCCCTGTCCGCCATGCGAGCGAGGAGTCGCGATTCACTTCGGCAGCAATGCGAGCAAATCGTCATGTGGACGTGCGATGACGTGGCCGGCGATGACCTTGCCGAGCGGGCCGACAGCCTGTTTGCCCGCTTCGATGGCTGCGGAAACGGCGGCGACATCACCGCTCACGACCACTGTCACGTAGGCGGCACCGATCTTCTCCTTGCCCACAAGCTTCACGTCGGCGGCTTTGAGCATGGCATCGGTGGCTTCGAGGATGGCGGTGAGTCCCTGGGTTTCTAAAATTCCGATGGCTTGTGGTTTCATGTGATTGGATGAGTCGGGATTGGTTGGATAGTCGGCAGGCAGGAATTGGTCGCGGCCGCCGTAGAGCGGGTTGTTCGCGTTGGGGAAATGGATCATCGGGTCGAACCCCTCGGCGGGGCGGGGGATGGTGCCGGTGATGATGGAGGCACCGAGTTGCGGGGCGAGTTTCTCCACCGCATCGAGTGCCGCGCGGACTTGAGACACATCACCCGTCAGGCGAACGATCAGGTATTCATTTCCGGTGCTTTCGAAGCCAAGGATGTGGACATCCGCAGCAGTGACAGCTTCCTGCGCCAGCATGGCGGAGATGCTGAGAAACGGAGCTTCGATAAAGCCGAGGGCTTGCATGATGAGTTAGCGGGCTTGGGCTGCCTGCACCCGACTAATGACTGCCTGGACGATGGCGTTGACATCGATGTTCGATGACTTTGATGTTCCGATGCCGCACTCGCCAGCGGCTTCCTCAAATCCGCAACCGGCGAGAACGCAAGCCAGCTTGGAGCGCATTTCAGCGATGAGTCCTTGTTCGGCGGGTGAGAGCGGAAAACGCGCGCTCCCGGCCTTGAAACCGCGGAGTTCGTAGCCGGTGCGGAAACCTTCGGGGAAATTCGGCGCGTTGACCATCAGCGAGAAAAGGTCGAGCAGTTCGAACTGGATTTGTTTCGCCTTCTCCCAATTTCCGGCACGGGCGGCATGATAGAGACTCATCACAACTTCCGGCACGACACCTGCGCTGGAAAGCGTGCCGCCGTCAGCACCCATGAATAGGCCGGTGCAGAGTAGTTCCTCCCAACCGATGAGCACGGAGAAATCCGGGCGCTGGCGCTTGATGGTATGCAGCGTCTGCTGGAAGCGGCCCATGTCCTTGGATGTGTCCTTGGTGCCGACGATGCGCGGACAATCCATGGCAAGACGCTCCAGCACGGGCAGCGAGATTTCATTGGCGAAGACCGGGATGTTATAGACCACGATGTCGATGGGCGACCTGGCGGCGAGCTCGCGGAAGTAGGCCTCGATGCTCTCCTGCGTGAGTTTGTAATAATACGGACCCGTAATGGAAACCGCGCGGCAGCCGAGATCGGCGCAGTATTTGCACATTTCCAGAACGAGTTCGATGTTCGCCTCCGCGGCACCGGCGAGGATGGGTCGGCCATTGGCTTCCTCGCTGACGATGCGCACGACGGTGCGGCGCTCCTCGTAGCTGAGCCGGATGAACTCGCCCATGCTGCCGTTCGGATAGAATCCGGTGACGCCCTTGTCAGCGAGCCAGCGGATGATGTGGCGGAGCTCGTCTTCATCGATGCGGCCCCTGGCGTCGTAGGGAACGATGTTCGGGACGAAGATGCCGTTGATGGTGGCTTGGGATTGAGACATGTGGATCAGATTTCGTGGAGTGGATTCAGGAAAGTGGCTGTATTTGGTAAATTTCGCGGGCGTTGCGGTGATAGAGACGGGCAAGTTCGTCTTCGGAGCTGCCGGATAGGATTTCATCGAGCATGCGGGTCCAACTGGCGAGGTCGCGGGTGAGATTGCAGACCGGCCAGTCGCTGCCCCAAACGAGTCGGTCCCAGCCGAAGCAGTCGATGGCGTGTTCAACGATCGGCCGCAGGGTGTCGGCGGTGATTTCGCCGGAGGCATAGGCGATGATGCCGGAAACCTTGCAGGCGAGATTCGGCCGGCGGGAAATTTCGTGGAGCTGGTTTTTCCAGAAGGCGAGATCGCCGGAGGCGATGTCAGGCACGCCGCAGTGGTCCAGGATGAAGCGGGTGTCCGGGCAGGCGTCGATCAGAGCAGCACCGACGGCAAGTTGGCGAGGAAGCAGGCAGAGATCGAATGTTAGGCCTGCCTTACCGATGAGTGCGACATTTCCACGGAAAAGCGTGCTGGTGGAAAGTTCGTCAGGCTGGGTGTGCAACACGCGGCGGTAGCCGACGAGGCGCGGGTGGGCGGTGGCTTCGAGGTGCGCGACGAAATCATCGTTTTCCGGGCGACAAGCGGCGATGACGCCGGAGATGCGGTTAGCGGGATCTTCCGCGAGCGAACAGAAAAATGCGGCTTCGGAGGCGGCTTGCTCCCACGGCACATCGACCTCCATGAAGATGGATTCGGTGATGCCGCAGTCCTCCGCCGCGGCGCGGTATTCCTCAAGCCGGAAGTTTCCCTGCAAGGCTGGAATCTCCGTGGCCCAGTCATAACGGAAGCGATCCGGATAGATCAGATGCTGATGGGTGTCGATGCGATCCATGGCGGTTAGAATTTGCTGTATTTCAGATAGGCATCCACCGGGTCCACGCCCTGAAGAATGGCAGTGCGGACTTGGTTTTCCGTGCGCAGAACCTCCTCGACCTTGTCGGTGACTTCGGCGACGATTTCATGAGGAATGATGAGAGCGCCGTCACGATCCGCCATCAGGTAGTCACCGGTGCGGATGCTCACGCCACCGATCACAATCGGCTCGCCGAAGCGGTCGGGCACCCAGCGGCCGACGACGTCGCGCGGTGTGTAATAGCGCGACCAGACGCGGAAGCCGATCTTGGAAATGAACACTGAATCGCGGCACCCTCCATCGCAAAGATAACCGCGCACGCCCTTGTAGGCGAATGTCTCGGCGGATAGCTCGCCCATGTGGGCCAGCGAGTCGTCGTTCGGCTGACAGATCACCACCGCACCGTTAGGGGCACGCGAGAGCATGCGTGTCCACTCGAGCAGCGTGGTGTGCGCATCCACCGTGAAGTCGTTGTGGCCGCTGAAGGTGAAGATGCGCCCGGCCAGCGGCCGCGTGGGATCCAGCGGACGGATGTCGCGCGGGAGGATTTGATCCGGCAATCCCATGGCCCGCAGCGTGTCATAGACCGCTCCGGAATAACACTTCTCAAGGCGGTCGCCGAACTCGTCGGTAAAATTCAATTCCTTGTTCATATCAATGTTAGGTTGGAAAATCATGCTTTGGCAGGAGCGCCGGATCCCGCAGGATCGCGGTATTTCACGGTCTGGATATGCTCGCAATACAGCACGAGTTCACCGTCGTTTTTGAAGATCTCATACGATGCCCGATAGAGGCCCATGTCGGGATACTTGGGCGATTTTTCGAGATCGGTTTTAATGGTGTAGATCGTGTCGTTGATGAACACCGGCTTGATGAAACGCAGCTTGTCGTATCCATAGCTGAAGGCGTTCACGCAGTTGGTGGCGACGAGGCCGAGGCCGGCGGAGAAAACGAAGGCACCGGCGACGAGTCGCTTGCCGAAGATGCCTTTTTCCTTGGCGAAGATTTCGTCGGCGACGTAGGGGTGCATATCCAGCATGAGCGTGTTGAACTGCATGCTCTCACCCTCGGAAATCGTGCGGCGGATCGAGCGGATCTGGTGGCCGATGACGATGTCTTCATAGAACCAATCCTCGGCATTCCAGACGGGGACGGATGAGTGTTGTTCCTTGGGCGTGTTGTGAGGTTTGCGTTCCATTGGGCTCAGTGGGATATTGGTGCCTGATTCAGATGGTTGCCGTAGCCGATGACCAGCACGGCGAGAATCAGGATGGAGATGGCGACGGTTACAAACCGCTTGGTCGCGGGAGAGCAATCCGACCACTCGCGGCGGACGATGGCGACGAGCGTGCTGAACAGGATCAGCATGATCATGTGCAATGGCCAGCTTGCGACGCCCAGCGTGTCCATGCGGTTGTGCCCCATGCCGTAGAAAATGAACTGGAGATACCAGAGAAGACCGGCAAGGCAGCCCCAGAGGATGTTGGACCGCGGCGCGGGCTTGCCGCCGATTCCCGCACCGGCAAGCTCTCTCAAACCGCCCTTTTTCGCAAGCTGCCAGAGCGTGATGGGCAGGGTGCTCAGAAAGGCTCCGGTGCTGGCGAAGAGGAAGCGCACGTTCATCACGAGTTCTGGATTGGCTCCTTTTTTCAACGCCTCTTCGGCGACAGGATCGGCCGATCCCAGAGCGAGGCTGTAAACGGCGGAGAGGACCCCGGCGAGAACACAGAGCGGAATGCCGAGTGCGGGTCTGAAGGCAGGGCCATGGCCGCCGCCGGACTTTCTCACCTCGCGTTCCTTCCTCCTTCCGGCAAGGCCGCAAAGAATGATGCCGGCGAATCCAACCGCCACTCCTGTGAGGACAGCGTTGCCGCCAGCGCTGGATGTGATCCCGCCGAGTTTCCCCTGAATCAATGGAGTCAGGAAAAACCCGAGAACCGCCGACAGGCCGACCGCCAGGGCATAGGTGAGCGAGTAGCCGACGTAACGAATGGCAAAACCAAATGCCATGCCGCCAAAGCCGTAGGCTGCGCCGTAGCCGAACGACATCCACATCGCTTCGCGCGGCGAGTCCGCCAGGACTTCCCAAAGATGCGGGATGAAAAGCAGCGATCCGAGAACCGGCAGCAGGAACCATGAACTCACACTCATCCAGAACCAGAAAGTTTCGTACGTCCAGTTGCGGATTTTGTGCTGTGGGGTGAAACAAATGGCAGCAGCGAATGCGCCTACGGCGTGAAGAAGGATTCCGTGAATGGGGAAAGACATTGGGTTTTGCCAGGCTTGTTAAACTCCGAGTTCCGCGTCGATGTCCGCGGTGTGCTGGCCGATGGCGGGTGCGCCAAGCGGGGATTTTGAAATCGCGCCGTCAATACGGATCGGGCAGCGCAGGGTCTTGAGCGGAGTGCCGGCGGGACAGAAGATCTCCTGTTCCATGTCGAGAACGCGGTAGCCTTCGGTTCGGCGGAGGCGTTCCCAGCTCAAGACATCCGCGCACCAGATATCGGCGGGCTCGAGGATGGAAAGCCAGTGGGCGGTGGTGTCGGTGGCAAGATGGTCGCGGAGGACGGATTTGATTTTGTCGCGCTGGTCGAACCATGACTGACGCTCCTGATAGGCAAGCAGTTCGGGGCAATCCAGCAGCTCTCCGAGGACGGGGATCGATCCCATGGCGAGTGCGAGGTGCCCGTCGGCGGTGGGGTAGATGCCGTAAGGCGCGCCGAGGTAAGCATGGGCATTGCGGACAGCGCTGCGCTGCGGAGCTCTTTCGCCATCGTTGAGGTGGGTGGTGATGACTTCGAACTGGAGATCGAGAATGGACTCCAACAGGCTGACTTCCACTCGCCCGCCTTCATGCGTCACGCCACGGCGGACAAGGCAGGCGAGGATGCCCTGCACGAGATGGGCGCTTGCAGTTAGATCCGCGACAGCGAGGCCCATGGGGACTGGACCATCACCTTCGTCTCCGGTCAGCCATGAGAGGCCGGACATCGACTGGGCAAGCAGGTCCTGGCCGGGCTTGCCAACCCATGGGCCCTGGCTGCCGTATCCGGTGACGGTGGCATAGACGAGGCGCGGGTTGATGGCTTTCGCGGCCTCATAACCCAGTCCGAGCTTGTCCATCACGCCGGGGCGGAAGTTTTCAATCAGCACGTCCGCATTGGCGATGAGGTGGCGGACCTTCTCCAGGTCGGCGGGATCCTTGAGGTTGGCGGCGTAACCCTGCTTGTTGCGGTTGATCGAGTGGAAGAGCGTGCTGTCCCCTTCAACGCCAAGGTTGGATATATAGAGCTGGCGGCAGATGTCGCCGGTTCCGGGGCGCTCGATCTTGATGACGCGCGCACCGAGGTCCGCCAGGCGCATGGCGGCGGCTGGTCCCGCGAGGAACTGTGAGAAGTCGAGAACGACGAGATTTTCTAGCGGATTCATGGATTCATTCGTGATGGAAAACCTCCTCCATCGGTGCCCAGCATTCGCCAGGAGCGAGGCCGTCGAAGGGTTTGAGGCAAGGCTTGCAGACATCCCACCAGCGCTGGGTTTCTTCGTCGCCGGCGATGGCCGCCATGTCGGCATCGAAGTCATCGCCGGTGTATTCGAAGTAGGTGAAGAGGAAATGCCGCCCGTCATCGAAGGTGCGGAAATAGATCGAGTAGTTCCGGATGTTGGAACCGGTGATCCGGCGCAGGACTCCCGGCCACGCGTTGGCGTGGAGTTTCCGGTATTCCTCCAGTTTTTCAGGAAGCACTTCGGTGACGGAGCCGAATCGTTTCATGGTTGGGGTGCGTTGAGATAGTTCCGATAGAGGCGGTTGATTTCCGCGGCGGCATCAGATGGTGGAATGGTCCCACTCCCGCAGGAGCGGGCAATCGGTGTGGCGGCGTCCTGGAAATCCATGTAGCCCGGGAATTGCGGACGCAGCAGCGATTCGTCGAGCGTTTGCAGGGTGTCGCGGAAAAAACCGTTGCTGGCTTCGTTCACTGCGTCGTCGATCCAGGCGGCGCGGTGTCCGGGCTGTCCACCCGATTGGAAATAGACACCCATCTGTGTCTCCGGTGCGGCGGTGAACGCGGCGAAATCCATGCAGGTGCGCGGATGTTTGGTCTTCGAAGAGACGGCGAGGCCCGCGCCGCCAAGGGTGGAGCGGAGGCGTCGGCCGTTGAAGGTTACCAGGTCGCCTGCTTTAAGCGGAAACGGTGCGTAGCGCGGGCGCGAGTAGTTTGAGTAGCCGTAGGCGAAGGGGCAGTATGCCGCGCGCGGATCACTCGTTTGGGACATCCACTCGGCGGTGCGGATCGGGTTGCGCTCCAGGCAGGCGGGATCGCAGAGGCTGACAAGCTTGCGAAGTTCCGTCAGGGCGGCGGCGAGGACGTCATCCGGAGCCACGCAATCACCGGTGAACGGCGCGTGGCCGAGTGCCGCACAGAACGTGTAACCGTGCATCAGTATGTCGATGGGAAACGCGGACACGGTGACGAAGCCGTGTTTGGCCAAATCTAGCACTTCTTCCCAAGTCTGCGGCAAGGCAAGCCCGTGTGCTTCCAACAAGTCCGGGCGCCAGGTGGCGATGGGGGCTGCCGCATCGGTGGCGAGTGTCCATTGCTTGTTTTGGAAACGATAGCTTTCATGTGAACCGCCGACGGAGTTCGCCGCCTGGTCTGCTAGAAACTCCGCTGACAGCCAATCCTCGTAGGGCAGCAGCAGCCCCTCGGTCGCCGCGAGCGCGGTGTGCGGGTGGTCCATGACGATCAGGTCGTAGGCTGCCGAGAGCTCCGCCAATGACGCGTCGGCAAAGGCTTGAAGCGAGCGCTTCTCCCAGACAATTGTAACGTCCGGATGGAGTTCTTCAAAGCGTTGGGCGCAGGCAACGACGGACACGAAACCGCGCGTGTGGTTCCAGGCTATTCCTTTGAGGGTGGTCATGAGGGCAATGAAAATTCGGTGGGTTTCACCCCGCCACGGGCGGACGAGGCGTAGGCGGCTCCCACCGCTTCCATGGTGTGGATGACATCCGACACATCGGTGAGCATGTGGGCAAGCGAACCTTCCTTGTGGCACTGGACCTGGGCCATCGAGCCGATGAACGCTTCGGGGAACCATGAACCTTCCAGGGTGAGGCTTTGCCACTCCCCCGGGTTGCCGGCATCATCCAGCAGGCAGTATTCAAACAGGTCTCCCACACCGTGCGGGTAGTTCATCAGCAGCCCCACCCGCGCCTTGATCGCGCCTTTGGTGCCTTCCCATTTCAGGTAGCTTTCCTGATGTTTCGGCCCGAAGCGGTGGAGGTGGTTGGTGGTGATGGTGGCACGAACGGGATCAGGATAATCGAGGATGATGGAACTGCTCACCGAGGCGAGCTGCGGGTGCTGCGGATGGGACACGGTGCGGGCGTGGATGCTTCGCGGGTCACCGAGAAACGAGCGCATGAGGTCGATGTAATGCACGCTGTGATAGACAATCTCCACCCGCGGCAGGCCGTTGAGAAAGGGGAATAGCTCCCATGGAGTCATGGTGGTGAGGCGCATCTCCATGTCGATGAGATCGCCGATCATCCCTTGGGCGATGATGTTTCGCGCTGCGGTGACAAAGGGCGCGAAACGGAGTTGGCAGTTGATGGCCGCGTGCAACCCAAGCTCGCCACAGACTTCCAGCACCTCGCGGGCCTGCTCCAGATTCTCGCCCATGGGTTTTTGGATCAGCACATGAGAGCCGCGGGGCAGGCGGCGGAGGGTTTCAGCAAACAGCGATGCCGGCAGTGCGAGATCGAATATCACGTTCTCGGGCGCGGCGGCGATGGCGGCATCAAGATCATCGAAGACATTGGCGATGCCATATTCTGCGGCCAGCGCATCAGCACGCGGGCGTGTGCGGTTGTAGATGCCCCATACGGGAAATCCGGCGATGCGGTAGGCCGGCAGATGGGCGTCTTTGACAATGCCGCCCGTGCCAATGATGAGAATCGGAAACGGGGACGCCGGAAGCCGTGGCGCTGTTGCGGTGAGCGGTGGAAAGATGGGGTTCATGCGGCGCAAATAATTTCATTGGCAAAATGGCGTTTCATATGCGAACGTCAAGCGCATTGTCCGTCGGGCAGAAAAACCACCTATGAGCGCCAAATCACCGAGCTATTCCGTCCCGGCCCTTGAGAAGGGATTGGATATTCTGGAGGCCTTGGCGGCCTCGCCCTCGCCGCTCTCGCTGGCCGAACTCGCCCGTGACCTGAACCGGGGCAGCGCCGAGATTTTCCGCATGTTGGTCTGTCTCGAACGGCGTTGTTATCTGCGGCGCGATGTGGTTTCGGGAAAATACATGCCCACCCTGCGTCTGTTCGAACTCGCGCACGCCCACTCGCCGCTCAAGACGCTGCTCGATGTGGCCCGCGAACCGATGCGGCTGGTGACCGCCGAGCTGGGTGAGAGCTGCCACCTGAGCGTCATCGAACGCGGGAAGTTGCTGGTGATTGCCCGCGAGGACAGCCCGGAAAGTATCCGCCTGACCATCGAGGTGGGCAGCCGCTTTGATCCGAAAAACACCGCCTCCGGGCGCTTGTTGTTGGCACCCAGACTCGAATCCGTCTCCGCTCGCGATGAGACGATCGAAGGAGTGGACGACGTGGCGTTGCGCATCGGATCTCCTGATGCCGCGGTCCATGCCGCACTGGCGGTATCCTGGTTGCGAAGCCGGAAAGGTGAGAAAAAACCAGCGATCATACTCGCCGCGTTGAAATCGGCGGGCAAAAGCATCCATCAATCCCTAGGAATGAATCATGAAGGAAATCCCGTTTGAAGAGTTTGAAATCGGCGCCAATCGCACCAGCGGCGGGCGGACCATCACCGAAACCGACATCGTGTTGCACGCCGGTCAGAGCGGGGATTTCTATCCCCACCACATGGACGCGGAGTGGTGTGCGAACCAGCCGTTCAAGCAACGGATCGCGCACGGCACGCTCATCTTCACCATCGGCGTCGGCCAGACGGCGGGGGAAATCAATCCGCTGGCGATGACCTATGGCTATGAGAGGCTGCGTTTTCCCAAGCCCGTTTTCATCGGCGACACGATCCGGACGAAAGTCACCATTGCGGAAAAGCGCGACCACAAGCGCCCGGACTACGGCATCGTCGTGGAGAAACTCGAAGTGCTCAACCAGCGTGACGAATGCGTGATGGCCTGTGAGCACCTGCTATTGGTGAAGCGTTGAGGAGCTTGCCTGACACGTTCAGCACGGCGGCGAAATCACACGTGAACAGCGGCTCTTCTCCATCGAGAAGTTTCCGGCGATCACTCTGGAGACACTGGGCGACAAGGTCACACCCGAGGAAGTCGATCTGTGCGCCCAACTCCATCCGTCAATCGCACTGAGCTTGGCTGCCGACCATATCACCGAGGAGCGTCTCGACCAGCTCACGGAATCCCACTCCTTTGCCGTCCTGCTTCACGCGTCTCACCGTCTCACTCCTGATGCGCTCCGAAGGCTGAGTAGCGTGCATCCGGGTGAATGTATCGTCATCCTTGAGAAGCATCCGGAGTCCGGTCTGCGCCGGTCTCTCGGACCGCTGCAAGGCGAGATCAACCCGAATGTCGCTGCTGCGCTGACCGCCGTATCAAACCCGGGTGGCTAGGAGATTGGGGCAGACGTCCGAGCGGTGCCTCCAGTTGGGATCAGATTCTTTCACCCATGGATGGCGGGGTATGACGCGAAAGTTGGAGAGCCGTATGGCGGCAGGCACTCGCGCCTTAAATCGCGGGGATAAGAAGCCCACCTTAGTGGGGCGCAAGTGACGAGAGGATCCACATCGCTTCCATACACCAATCATCATGCTCACGCCCCTTCATGTCTTCTGGCTTCTTGCTAAACCAGTCCGCCACCACCTTTGGAGGCAGAAATTCGTCAATTATGGGGCGAAGGCGGCTTGCGATGTCGTGGGGATCGTCGGTTGTCGTCAGTGACCGTGTTCTCTCCTTCCTGAGGCAGTAATAGATTTTGTTCAGTTGCTCAAGCGTTTCGTCGGGATACAGCTGGCGCCGCCATGCCAGGCCGGCAGAAAAAGAAAAGGCGAAGGCTGGCAACATGGCTGCCTTGGTGTTGTCGTCAGTGGACCTGTAATTATCTGGTCGCGTTTCTTGGTAAATATCGGCGGCGATCCACTCACTGAGACTGCCACGATCCCAGAAACGCACCTGGTCCGGGTTGAGATGAAGAGCAAAAAGTCTGCAAGAGAGGAGGTGGATCAGTTTTTTGTCATCTGCCAGCAATTCGCCGCAATCGTAGCCGGCTTCGGGCAAGAACCTTTGCCAGCTCTCAATAAACTCTTTCAACTCCTGCTCTGGATTACGGTATTCCATCCATCCGCGCGCGGCTGACTTTGCAATGCGGACAACTTCAGGTTGGGTTAAATATATCGATCTTTCCATAACGCTCAATGCCCTTGTCAGCCGATTCTTTCAAGGGGGGCCGACATATGAACTGAAGAGTAGTGCATGTCGAGTGAAGAGACATGGGTGCACAACAGGTCAAGGAAACCGCAGCGTTTCATGATGGCTGGGGTGCTAGGAAGGATGGAAGAAAAACAGAGACATTTGATCCGGAAAATCATCACGATCCTGTCGCCTGGTTGTATCCAGATGGGACGGGCTTGCCACTGACAAGTGCTGCGTTCAGGTCGCGGGCGTGGCGGCAGGTGCCTCGATACTCGAATCCGGTGCAGGTGCAGGTGACTTCGTTCGCCTCGAAAGTCAGGACGTATTTCTTCGAGGGATTAGAACCGCTCGCCAACTCGTAAACAGTGGCAGCGGGACGAGTCAGCACCCGAGCTAAGGCGAGAATCGCCTCGCGGCTGATAGGCGGGATCGCTTTGCGCATGGAAGAATCCTTCCCAGCCGGTTCGGTTTCCTTCTTCACCTCGTCGAGGAGCGCATTGACCCATTCCTCGTCGGTGAGGGGCACGTCCCCGTCGGCGAGGTGGGCGGAGGGCCGGGCGACCATGTGCTCAAGTTCGGAAAGCACGTCGCGAGTTGCACCCGGTGTCAGTGCCGCGCCATCCACCACCGCTTCCACAAGCGCCGACTTTATTTCAAGCACGCTGCGGACGAACTCGTCGATGCCGTCCAACAAATCGGTGGTCGCCTTGACCTTCGCTGAAGCAAGTTTCTCACGGGCCTTGGTGATCTTGGCCAGCAGGCGGGTGCGGGAGCTGTCCTGACTCACCACACCGCTCCGGGCGAGCAGGAGCTTTCCACTACATCCCGCATCTCGGCGTTGGCCGTGCCGGCCTCCACCTCCACGTCAAGCCAAGACCGCAGCTTGGGTGGGAGGTCTAGCACCTCGAGCCTGCCTGGGGAATTCTCCGGCCTGCACCTCGTCTCCCTGATGTATGTAGGCTTCAGGTAGATCGACCCCAGCATCGACGGCGGCATCGATCTTTCTAAGGAACACGCGGAAGCTGAAAAGCTGGCGATGATCATGTGACTTCGACTGCTACGATTTCAGCAATCGACGGATCGACGAACGGAACGAAAGTCCGAAATGACCTTGATCGGCGGCACCGATCTGGCAGAGGTATGACGGATGGATGAGAACCTGACCAGCCACGCCAGTTCCCGGATTTCCGGAGCAATGACTCGGTTTGATCGGGTTTCAAATCCATCCGCCCATCCGGGACAGAATGGCGGTTTTTCCGACGGATTTCTGACAAAGATCCGTGTCGTCACTTGTCATTCTGGCCAACCCGGAAAATCCAGTGACCCAAAGAATCCTATGAAATCAATAGATACCCCACCATCCGAGGACTACCCAGCCAATCCGCCATGGTGAGAAGTTCCAAGTGCCAAAGGGCAAGTTCCAAGGAAGAGGGGATTGGGAATATCCCGAATCGAGGGTGAGCCGCTTTTTATGGCCTTCTACTTTGGAGTTGTCTTCGGATCGCAAAAGCGGCCAGCCAGAGGACGAGCCATCCGAGCGGGAAGGCGTAGTTTGGAAATGAGGCCTTTTGATTCCAGGCATTCGTAGTGAACACGTTCTCGTCGTAGCCGGTGATCGGGTAGCTCCAGCACGCCAGATTGCAGTCACGGAAGCGAGGGCGCCAGCCGTCTGGTGCGCAAACGATGCAGTGATCCGGCCTGATTTCCAGGCCGTAGCCGGTGCCTTCGATGTTGGTGTAGGTCAGCAGCGTGACCGAATGCTTCGGCACAATCCACCAGGTGCCAAGGAACAGCAGGCCCGCCAGGCCAAACCAGAACACCCGTGAGCGATGGACTGGTTTTAGCGGCATGGGCTCAGAAATACTTCATCACCTTCTCGACCGCGGCTTCCGGCGTGAGGCCATGGAGTTCGCGGAGGATGTCGGGTTTGCCGTGTTCGACGAATTCATCCGGCCAGGCGATGCGCTCGACCGGAGTGTGGATGCCGGCGTCGTGGAGGAGTTCGATGATCGCAGCACCGAAGCCGTTGTGGGCGACGTGGTCCTCGAAGGTGCAGACGACCTTGCACTTCTCACCGTAGGTTTCGATGACGGTGGCATCGAGCGGCTTGATGAAGCGTGGGTTGATCAGTGCGACGGACAGGCCCTTGGCTTCGAGCATCACTTTGGCGCGGGCGGCCATTTCACACATCGTGCCGAGGCCGATGAGGGCGACGTCGGTGCCATCGGCAATGACTTCAGCCTTGCCGATTTCGAGAAGTTTTCCGGTCGCTGGAACCGGCGTGCCGTCGATCGCCCCGCGCGGGTAGCGGATGGCGGAGGGGCCGGCGTCATACTGCGCCATGGTGTAGAGCATGTCGACGAACTCAGCCTCATCCTTTGGCTGCATGAAAATAATATTCGGCACATGGCGGAGGTAGCCGATGTCGAAGAGGCCGTGGTGGGTTGGGCCGTCGTCGCCAGAAAGGCCACCGCGGTCCATGCATAGGCGAACCGGCAGTCCCTGCAGCGCCATGTCATGAATGATCATGTCGTAGGCGCGCTGCATGAAGGTCGAGTAGATCGCGAGGAAGGGCTTGTAGCCGCGTGTGGCCATGCCGCAGGCGAAGAGGGCGGCGTGTTCCTCGGCGATGCCGACGTCGTAGTAGCGGCCGGGGAGTTCCTTCTTAAAGATATCGAGCTTCGTTCCACCGGGCATGGCGGCGGTGATGGCGACGATCTTGTCGTCCGTCTTCGCCATGTCGGTCACGGCGCGGCCGAAGATTTCCGAGCAGGTCGGGGTGGAGGTGGTGTCGGTGGAGCCGTCTTCGATCTTGTAGGCACCGAGTCCGTGGAACTTGCCGGGATTGTCGAGGGCCGGTTGGTAGCCGCGGCCCTTTTCGGTGATGATGTGGAGGACGACGGGTTCCTGAAGCGTCTTGAGGTGCTCGAAGGTTTTCACCAACAAGGGCAGGTCGTGGCCATCGATCGGACCGAAATAACGCAGGCCGAACTTTTCGAAAAGGACGTTTGGAAATAGCAGGTTCTTGGCCCCTTCCTCGACCTTGTGGGCGAGCTTGCGAACGGCCTTGCCGGCAATTTTCTCCACGAATTCGGCGGCGGTGTTGCGAACGCTGGCGTAGGTCGCGTGCGTCTGGAGGGCGTTGAAATAGCGGGCGATCGCGCCGACGTTCTTGTCGATCGACCACTCGTTGTCGTTGAGGACCACGATGAAGCGTTTGGTCGTTTCTGAAATATTGTTCAGCGCCTCGAGGGTGGGTCCGCAGGTGAACGCGGCGTCTCCGGCGACGGCGACGACGTGGCTGTCATCACCGGCGAGATCGCGAGCGGCGGCCATTCCAAGGGCGGCGGAGAGAGCGGTGCCGGCGTGGCCCGCGCCGTAGCAATCGTGCTCGGATTCTGAGCGCAGCAGGAAACCGTTGAGTCCCTTGTAGGTGCGGATCGTGTGGATTCGATCGGCCCGACCGGTGAGCATCTTGTGGACATAGCCTTGGTGGGCGACGTCGAAGATGAAGTTGTCCTGCGGAGTGGAAAAGACGCGGTGCAGGGCGATCGTCAGTTCGACGACGCCGAGGTTCGGTCCGAGATGGCCGCCGGTTCTGGAAAGTGAGGTGATCAGAGAATGACGAACCTCAGCGGCGAGGTCGATCAACTCGGAGTCTTTGAGTCGCTTGACATCCTGTGGTGAATGAATGGCGGAAAGGAGCGGCCCAAGGGCAGGAGGCTCAGAAGAGGCGGATGTCGTCATCGTCGTCAGTATCGTCCGGAAGCTCGGTCGCTCCGGGCGGAGTCGCGGCAGCGTGAGGGGTTGGCGCGCCGGAATCCAGAGCGTTTTCGCCTTGATTGCGCAAAGTGATCAGTTCCAAGCGGTCGCGGGCGGATTTAAGCACCGATTCACAGCGTTTCAGGAGTGCGGAGCCTTTCTCGTAGTGGGAAACGAGGTCCTCGAGGGGAAGCTGTTCCTCTTCCATGGCCTCAACCACGGACTCAAGCTCCATGAGGGCTTGCTCGAAGCTGGGGGCCGATTCGCTGTCGGACTCGTTGACCTTTTTCCTGGCCATCATTCAGACGCCTTGGTGTCGGGGGTGCGAAGCGGACGGTCGCTGTAGTAGACCATGTCCATGCCCACGAGGGGTTGGGGGTAGAGGTATTTTTTTGCGATTGCCTGGATCTTGGGGTCCTTGTCGTAGATCGAGATGCCGGGTGGATAGGTGGCGAGGAACACCCGGCCGTTGATGACCAGGGAGGTGAGTTCGCCGTATTCATCGGCGAGCGAGCGCATGTCCTTCGATCCGTGGGAGCTCGGGGTGATGAGGATGCCGACCGGAGTCGTACCGAGGTCGTTTGCGGTGCGGTCCAGTTTTTCGAAGCCGCTCTTGGTGGTAGGCAGCCAGATGCTCATGCGGTCGGCATACCAGGCCACCGCCCAGGGTTGGTCGGAAAAGCAGATCTGGTTGGGCTTGATCCAGTTTTTCAGCCCCAGGTTCAAGGCAGGTGCGTAATAGGGTGGCCACCAGGGCACGCCGCCGCGATCACGGCGGTCAAGGCCCATCCGGACCTTATACGGCAGGTCCAGAAGCATCGGCGACGCGCAAAGCAGGACGATGACCACATGGTGGACGTTACGCATCAGGGGGTTGGCCGCGACGAACTCGATCCGGCTCCAGAGGATGGAAAGGAAGGCCAGCCCGTAGGCCGTCATGATCGGAGCGAAAACGATGTGGAGTTGGTTCGAGTCCAGGTCCTTGGGGGTCACGCCGAACAGCGCCATGCCGAAGGCCGCGACCACCCACATCAGCAGGATCCCCCAGCGCAGCTTGGCGATCGAGGGGCGCTTGAAAGGATGGAACAAGCAGATGAAAAAGATCGGAGCGATGACGATTCCGCCCAGGAAGGGCACGATGTCGGTGGCCTGCAGCAAGGTGGTGCGGAGCACTTTCAAGATAATGCCGTCGAGCCGCAGGGGCGTGGTGCCGAGGTCGTCGGTGCGCATCACGGCGTCTTCGGTCTGGGTTTCCCCGAGTCCCTTGTAAAGGCTGAGGTAGCCCGTTCCGAAAAACGAATCCGAGTGGTTTGAGCAGCGGATCAGGGTCGGAATTGCCGCGATCGCCAGCAAGGCGAGGATGGAAAGCGCCACAATTCCCCGCGGGCGGAAGGCGAAGGCCGCGAAGATGATGTAGCCGAAGACGATCCAGATCGCCAGCCAGTGGGTCAGCGCCATCAGGACGAAAAACACGCCGGCCACCAGGGCTGGGGTGAACGACACCCGGCCTTCGGACGCCGCCTCGATGGCGCGATAGGTGAAATATGTGCCGCAGGAGAACAGCAGGAGCAGCAGCATCTGAGGAAGTCCGCTCAGGGCGAAGCCCCAGAATGTTTGGCAGAAGAGCATCAGCAGGGCGGTGATGCCGGCGATCTTCGAGTCGAAAATCCTCGAGACCAGCAGGTAGTTCACTCCGATTGCCATCAGGAAGAACAAGGTCGAAACCGCCGCGATGATGCGGTCCATTGGGAAAACCATCTGGTTTTCCCCCATCGACCAGTTCTCGGGTGCGTCGGCTCCGATGAGCTTCAGGACGGCGGCATTGATCAGCGGGTTGAGCGGGGCGTGGTAGGTGTCCTCGAAGGCGTTGAACGGCACGGTGCCCTTCGCTTTCTGCGCCTGATGGAACGCCACGGGGCGGATGAATTTGGTGGTGAAGCCGTTGCCTCGGGAGATTTCCCGGGCGATCTGTGCCTGATCCATCGCCTGTGGGCTGTTGAGGCCACGGAACAGGATGAAAAGGTGCCCCAGGGTCATAATGACCAGCATCAGAAAAAACAAACTCCGGCGGATGATGACGCCGGTGTCTACGGAATTGGAAGAGTCGCTCATGAGGTCGTGGGAGGAAGCAGAGGCCTCGGTTTCAGAGACCCAGTTCCTTGAGCTTGCGCTGAAGGGTGCGTCGGCTGATCCCGAGGAGGTCCGCAGCAAGCGTCCGGTTGCGCCCTGCTTGGTTCAGGGCCACCCGGATGGCGCGTGTTTCGAGCGCATGCAAGTTGAATTCCGCCGGGGCGGCAAGGTCCATTTTGACAGCTTCGGGGAGGCTCGTTGCCCCGCGATCGCCATGATCCGCAAGGAATGCGGGAAGATGGCGGACGTCGATGACGGAATCGTTGCACATCACCACACCGTGTTCGATCGCGGTGCGCAGTTCCCGGACGTTGCCTGGCCACGGATAGCGGCGCAAATAGTCCAGGGCGGCGTCCGAGAGCGGCTTGACCGGGCGGCCGTTCTCTTTCGCGAATTCCTTCAGGAAACTCCCGGCGAGCAGCACGATGTCCTCGGCCCGGCTGCGCAGTGGCGGCATCTCGATCATCACCACGTTGAGGCGGAAATAGAGGTCCTCGCGGAACTTGCCCTCATCGACCAGCCGCCGCAGGTTCTTGTTGGTCGCTGCGACCACGCGCACATCCACTTTCACCGTCTGGTTTGAGCCGACGCGTTCAATGGTCCGCTCGGAGAGCACCCGCAGTAGCTTGACCTGCGTCGCGGCGTCGATCTCTCCGATCTCATCGAGAAACAGCGTGCCGCCGTCGGCTTGCTCGAAGCGACCGATCCGGCGTTGGGCCGCGCCGGTGAAGGCCCCCTTCTCATGGCCGAAAAGTTCGCTCTCGAGCAACTGCGGGGAAAGCGCGGCGCAGTGGACGATGACCAGCTTCGATTCAGGCCGGCCGGAGAGATGGTGGATGGCATGGGCGACGACTTCCTTGCCGGTTCCGCTTTCTCCCTCGATGAGGACGGTGGCGCGGGTTGGTGCGACCTGCTCGATGAGATCGAAGACGTGGGTCATCAACGGTGACTTGCCGATCAGCTTGTCGAGCTTGCCGCGCTCGCTTGTCAGTTGCTTGAGCTCGCGGTTCTCTGTTTCGAGCCGCCGGCTTTTCAAGGCGCGCTTCAAGAGCATCTCGACCTCGTCGAGATTCAGCGGCTTTGTGACGAAGTGCCAGGCTCCGCGCCGCATCGCCTCGACGGCGGTATCCACTGAACCGTAGGCGGTCATCATGATCGCCACCGGGGGGTGAGCCACGCCGAGCGCCTTTTCTAACAAGTCCATCCCCGAGTCCCCGCCCATCCGGAGATCGGTGAGCAACAGGTCGATCGGCTCGCTTTTCAAGATCGCCAAGGCCTCGTCGTTGCCGCTGGCGGTGTAGACGTCGAACTCCTCCTCCAAGGCGGAGCGAAGACCCTCGCGGGTGGCGCGCTCGTCGTCGGCGATCAGCAGCGTGGCCTGGGGTGATTTGAAGGATGACATGAGTTGGGGAAAGGGAAGTTGGAAAATGGGAACCACGAATGGACGCGAATCAGACCGACGAAGTCGCGGAAAGAATTTTTTCAGGCCTCTGCCATTCGTGTGAATTTGTGTGCATTCGTGGTTAACCGATATCAATGACCGCATCCTCCTCGGGTTGGCCTAACAGACGCACGCTGCGCTCGCCGCGCGGCATGAAGACGATGATCCGCGTGCCGCGGCCTTCCTCGCTCTCGATCTCGATTTCACCGCCGTGCTCTCGGACGATGCGGCGGACGATCAGCAGGCCGAGCCCGCTGCCGGTGGCCTTCGTGGTGCGGTAGGGCTCGAAGATCGCACCCATGTGCTCGGGGGAAATGCCGTTGCCGTTGTCCTCGATGGTGAGCCGGTATTCGTAGTCGTTCGAGAAAGTCCGCACCACGATGCGGCCCTCCTTTTCGCGGAGGGCCTGATAGGCGTTTCGCAGCAGGTTGTAGAAGACCTGTTGGAACTGTCCGGCATCGACTTCTGCCGGCGGCAGATGTTCGGCCAGATCGAGCTCCACGGCGATTTGGCGCGAGGCGAGCTCCGGCTCGAGGAGCTTCAGCGTGTCGTGCAGCACGGCGTTCAGATCAGTCCGCTCGCGGCGCGGCGTGGTGGGCCGGACGGCGGAAAGGAACTGCTTGAGGATGGCGTCGAGGCGCCGGATTTCCTCGCGGGCGGTGCCGAGGTGCTCTTCGAGCGGCTTGCGGTCGCCGGGTGGGAGTTTCTTCATCCTCCGGCCGAGCAGTTGCAGGTGGATATCCAGTGAGTTGAGAGGATTCCCGATCTCGTGCGCCACTCCCGCGGCCAGCAGGGTCAGGGCATTGAGCCGCTCGCTTTCAAGTGTTTCCTGGGCCTCGGCGCGGGTGCGGGTCAGATCCCGGACCAGCATGACATAGCCGGGCGGCGTGGTCTCCGGCCGGTCATCATCACTGATCGGCGCAAGATAGAAGTTGAGAAAACGGTTCTCCGGATAGAATACCTCCAAGTCGCGGCTGACGGTGCGGCCGGGCTTCGCCAGCGAGTCCCAGTCGAGCCCACGGACCTGTTCCGACAGCGGTTCGCCGACGGCCTTCTCGCGATCGAGCCCGAAAAACCTGCAGGCGGCGCGGTTGACGAAGGCGATGGTCCCTTCCGGATCCAGCAGGATCACGCCCTCCAGCAGGGCCTCGAAGACCTGCTCGAGAAAGCCCTTTTCCCGGATCAGCCGCGCCAGAATCTGCTGGACCTCTCCCGGCTCCACCCGGTCGAGGCGGGCGACAAGTTTTTCAAGGAAGCCGGGTTTCACGTGCAGAGTTGAAAGTTTTCAGGAATCGGTGTTCAGGAAGAGCCCATGGAAGACATCCGATTGGTCCTGAGCACCTTTCCCTCAATCGGGGAGGCGCGACAGATTGGCACGGTGCTGGTGGAAAAGCAACTGGCGGCCTGCGTGAACCTCCTGCCCGGGGTGGAGTCGATTTACCATTGGCAGGGCAGGGTCGAAACGGCCTCCGAGGTGCTGGCGATTTTCAAAACGACCGCGGCCCGGCAGCCGGACCTTTGCGCTGCCCTCGCCGCCCTGCATCCCTACGAGGTGCCGGAAATCCTAGCGCTGGAGCCTTCCGCGGTGTTCCCGGCGTATGCGAAGTGGATTTCCGAAGCACTCTGAAAGTGGTCGCTGGTCATTGATCCCGCCGTGCCCGGCCGCGATGCGCTTACAAGTCCGAGGGTCTTGGGTTTCTTCCCCGCGCAATGGCTTGCCTCCAGCGCCATTTCCGGCGCCAGATCAATCCCGTGATGCCCAAAGCACTGACCTTCTTTCTGCTGATGCCGACACTCCTGACGCTTGCCCACGCCGATTCCGTGCTCCACCTCTCGCCTGCCGGAAACGACGCGAATTCCGGCACCGCGACGAAACCCATGGCAAACCTCGCCGCAGCGCAGCGTGCGGCCCGCGCGGTCGCCGGGAAGCAGCCAGTGACGGTCCTCTTGCATGCGGGAACCTACTACCTGTCGGAAACCGTCCGCTTCACCGCAGAGGATTCTGGAACGGCCAAGGCTCCCGTGGTCTATGCGGCCGCACCCGGCGAAACCGCTGTCATCAGTGGCGGGGCGCTGCTTCAGTTAGAATGGTCGCCGTTCAGAGACGGAATTCTTCAAGTGAAGGCTCCCGCCGGTCTGGTCATGGATCAACTGTTCATCAACGGCCAGCGCCAGCACATGGCTCGCTATCCGAACTACGATCCCAAGGCGGCGCATTTCAATGGCTCCGCTCCCGATGCCATTGCGCCGGAGCGTGTCGCCCGCTGGAGTGACCCGGCAAGTGGCTACATTCACGCGATGCATGCCTCACTCTGGGGCGATTTCCACTGGCGGATTCTTGGCAAGAAGGCCGATGGAACGCTCGACTACGAGGGTGGTTGGCAAAACAACCGACCAAGTCCGATGCACCCGAAATTCCGCTTCGTGGAGAACCTCCGCGAGGAACTCGACGCGCCCGAGGAGTGGTTTCACGATGCCAAAAGCGGTATCCTGTATTTCTATCCACCCGCTGGCATGGACATGAAGATGGCGACGGTGGAGGTCGTGCGGCTGCGGCACCTGATCGAGGTCGATGGCACCCGGGAAAGACCCGTGAAGTTCCTCACCCTGCGCGGACTCACCTTCCGGCACACCGCCCGCACCTTCATGGAAAATCGCGAGCCGCTGCTGCGCTCGGACTGGACGACCTACCGCGGCGGCGCGCTGCTGTTGAACGGGGCCGAGGATTCCTCGGTGGAAAACTGCGACTTCGACCAGCTGGGCGGCAATGCCATCTTCGTCAACAACTACAACCGCCGTATCTCCGTGCGCGGTTGCCTGATCAGGGAATGCGGCGCGAACGGCGTCGCCTTCGTCGGCGATCCCCAGGCGGTCCGAAGTCCGGCATTCAATCACCGGGAGCGATCGGATTACCTGAAAATGGATCGCGCCCCCGGTCCGAAGACCGACAACTACCCGGCCGACTGCCAGGTCGAGGATTGCCTGATCACCCGCAGTGGCCGCTTCGAGAAACAGACCGCCGCAGTGCAGATCTCCATGGCCCAGGGCATCACCGTGCGCCACTGCTCGATCTACGATGTCCCTCGCGCCGGCATCAACATCGGGGATGGCTGCTGGGGCGGACACCTGATCGAGTTTTGTGATGTTTTCGACACCGTGATGGAAACCGGCGACCACGGCAGCTTCAACTCATGGGGCCGCGATCGTTACTGGAATTCCAACGCTGCCTCGGTGGTGAAGGAAGTCACGGCCGATCCGAATCTGCCCTTCCTCGATGTCGTGAAACCGAATGTCCTGCGCAACAACCGCTGGCGCTGTGACCACGGGTGGGACGTGGACCTGGACGACGGCTCCAGCAACTACACGATCACCAACAACGTTTTTCTCGCCGGTGGCCTGAAGCTGCGCGAGGGCTACCGCCGCAGCGCCACCAACAACATCATCGTCAACAGCAGCCTCCACCCCCACGTCTGGTTTCCTAACAGTGAGGACGTGTTCGCGCATAACATCGTCATGGGTGCCTACCTTCCGGCGATCATGAAAACCGAGCGCTGGGGGAGGGAAGTGGACCACAATCTGTTCACCACCACCGAGGCCGACCGCACGAAATTCACCGACAAGGGCTGCGATGCGAACTCACTCGTTGGTGATCCCCTGTTCATGGATGCCGCGCAGGGCGATTTCCGGGTCAAGGTTGGTTCGCCGGCCTTGAAGCTCGGCTTTGTCAATTTTCCGATGGATCAGTTCGGCGTCAGCTCACCTCGCCTCAAGGCCATGGCACGCACCCCGGGGATTCCCGCGCTGAAAGTGAACGGCAAAGCCGCTCCTCCGCCAACCGCGAAGGACGTCCAGTGGCAGGGCGCCCGGCTGCGCGCCTTGCAGGGTCAGGAATTTTCCTCGATCGGCGTCGCGGCGGATGCTGTGGGGGTGTTCGCGGCAGAAGTTCCCGATGGCTCCGCGGCCTTTGCCGCCGGCCTGCGCCAGGGCGATTTCATCCAACGTGTGAATCAGACGCCGGTAAAAAATGGCGGCGACTTCCTCGCCGCCGTGACGGCCGCCCCCAGTGGGAAGCTGAACCTCGAGATCTTCCGCAGCCAAAAGACCCAGACATTCACCATCCCACCTTCGACCAAACCATGAAGTATCTAACAGCCATCCTCGCCTCGCTCACCCTCATCTGTGGCCACGCTTCCGCAGAGACACCCGCGCTGACCTTTCCCGGGGAAACCATCGGCCAGTGGCGTGGCTTCAAGCAGCATACGTTTGAAGTCGACGGCTGCACCGCCTGGGTGGTGGAACCCAAGGTCGCGCTTCCGGGCCAACCTTGGTCGTGGTGCATGGAATTTCCCGATGCCTTCACCGACCGCTGCGCCGCCCCGCAACTCGTCGAAGCCGGCTTCCACCACGTTCACATCAAGGTCGGCAACACCTTCGGCTCGCCCGCTGCGGTGAAGCACTTCAACGCCTTCTACGAGCTGCTCGTCTCCAAGGGCCTCGCCAAAAAGACCGCGCTCATCGGCATCAGCCGTGGCGGCCTCTACGCCTACCGCTTCGCCGCGGAATATCCCGATCGCGTGGCCGTCATCTATGGCGATGCCGCCGTTTGCGATTTCAAAAGCTGGCCCGGTGGAAAGGGCAAGGGCAACGGCAGCTCCGGCGACTGGGAAGCCCTCATCAAGTGCTACGGTTTCAAGGATGAAGCCGAGGCGCTCGCCTATCAGGGCAACCCCATCGACCGTCTCGAGCCACTGGCCAAGGCGAATGTCGCCCTCATCCACGTTGTCGGGGATGCGGATAAGACCGTCGTGCCCGAGGAGAACGCCATGATCATCGGCGAACGTTACAAAGCGCTGGGCGGCACCTTCGAGATCATCCACAAACCCGGCGTCGACCACCATCCCCACGGCCTCGACGACTCCTCACCCGTGGTCAAGTTCATCCTCGCACACGCCACACCACACAGAGGCGTGGAGAATGAACATTGAGCATTGAAGGGAAAAAATCCCAAGGAACCGTGCCCGAACTAGTGAGAGGAGTTGGGTTGCGCCTTAGGATAGGGACTGAAGGCGCCACCGCACCTCCGCCAAGCTGATCCAAATCGAGTCATCACCTTACTACCTCGGTACCGATGCCGCCGTCGGTGAAGATTTCCAACAGCAAGGCATGCGGCTGGCGGCCGTCGACGAAGTGGACCTTGCGGACGCCGGCATTGAGGGCGTCGACGGCGCTGCGGATCTTCGGGATCATGCCTCCGGAAATGGTGCCGTCAGCAATCATCGCGTCGGCCTGGGCGCGGGTGACGGACTTGATCAGCGTGGAGGGATCGGAGGGATCCTTCATCAGGCCCGGCACGTCGGAGAGATAGACGAGCTTCGCGACGCGCAGTTCTTTCGCCAGCGCGGCGGCGGCGAGGTCGGCGTTGATGTTGAGCGGTTTTCCGGTGGAAAGCTCGGCGGCGAGCGGGGAGATGACCGGCACGATGCCGACCTTGTGGGCGGCTTCCATCTGGCCGAGCTGGCAGCCAACCACTTCACCGACGCGACCGATGTCGACGCGGTTTCCTTGAGCATCGGTGCCCTTGGTTTTTTCGCCGAGGAAGACATCGGTGCCGGGGATGCCGACGGCCTTGCCATTGAAGTCGCGGATCATGCGGACGAGTCCGGGATTGATTTCATCGGTCAGCACACGCGCGACGATTTCGATGGCCGCCTCGGTGGTGACCCGGAAACCGCCAACGAAGGTGGCCTCCAGGCCGGCCTCATTCATGGCGGCGGAAATGGCCTTACCGCCGCCGTGGACGACGATCGGGTTGATGCCGGCGACTTCGAGAAAGACGATGTCCCGCATGACCATGGCCACCAGCTCGGGGTCTTCCATCGCGGAGCCGCCCAATTTGATGAGCACGGTTTTGCCGCGGAAGGCCTGAAGGTAGGGCAGGGCTTCGATCAGGGCGTCGGCTTTGTCGATCGGATGCTGGAGGCTCATGGGGAAGAATTGGGGATTTTCAAGACGCGCTCACTTGCTTTTCGGGGGCTTGGGGGCTTTTTGGGCGGGAGGTTTTTCGGTGGGCGCGGCGTTTTGCTTGGCCGCCTTTTTAGCGGGTGGGGCTTTTTTTGCCACCTTCTTGGTGACTTTCTCTGAGAAGAGTTCCGCTTCGACCGGCGTGGTCTTTGTCGTGGCCTCCTTTGCGCTGACTCCGGCGGTCTTCTCCGCGGCCTTGGTTTTCGCGGCCGGGGGCTCGACGTCCGATGGCTCTGGCGGCGCTTCGGGAATGAGGACTGGCGCGACGGCTTTCTTCTCAAGCGGCGTGGTAGGTTTCACTATGCCCGCAGCGAGCCAGGCCCCTGCGATGGCGCAGAGGGAAGGGGCAAACGGCAACCAGAGAGAGAACCACAGGTGGCCGGAAAGCTGGACGAAAAGGACGAGTGCGGCGATGACGGCGAAGTAGAGGCGCAAGCGGGGGATCGAGTTCACCGCGCAGACTGCCAGCAGCAGCGCCACTCCAAGAATCATCCCGAGCTCGCCTGTGACCGGGAGGCTTTGGAACACTCGTGTCTGGGCCAGGCCGGTTTCTCTGGTGATGGAGTTCAGGGTGTTCACCACCGTCCCGGAGAAGCTCGTGGTTTCTGAATCCGCTGCCGTCCGGTCGTCGCGAATCACCACGGTGTTTCCCGACTCCAACTCGGAGGCATTGATGACCGCTTGGGCTGGAATCACCTTGGCAGTGAAATTTCCCGGAGTCGCGGCAGCGTGGCCGCTGGCATCGATCGGGACGACCGGACCTCCCGGGCCGAGCTTCAAGTACGATCCGAGGCGTACTTCGATCTGATCGGCGGAGTTCCCGGATTGAGCAAGCGTGGCAACGACCGGGAAGCTGAACACCAGACGATCCTTCCATCTCGCGACCAAGGACGGCGGTCCTGGTTCGGACTCGATGAGTGAAAAGCCCGCGAGCGTTTTTCCTGATCCGAGAAACGTTCCGGGAAGCGCCAAGCGGTTGACCTGAGGCAGCGCGCTGACGTCACCATGGGCGCGGTTCATCGCAATCGAGGCGAGAAAAAACGGTAGCGGCAGATTTTCGGCGACAGCCCCGCGGGTCAATGGAGCGGCGGTCACCGCCGAATCGAATTCCGCCAATCGGGAATCCACGGCCGTGAGTGCGATGGGATCCGCCTCGTCCCAGGCCATCACGGCTGAGATCGCCACGCGACGTGCTCCGAGACGTTTCAGGTTTCGCAGGATCACGGCATAGTCGACGGCCGATGGCGGCGAGCTTTGGAAAATGCTGTCCGGATCGTCGTCGATCGAGATGACTGGAGCCACTTCGCCGAGGGCGCTGGAGCGGCCCGAGGAAAGGGTGCGCAGCGACCATGGCTGCTCGCGGCTGCCGTTTCCGGAGACGAAGAACGGCGGGTTCGCATGGGACTTCACCGTCGTTTCAAAGACCGCCCGATCAAGTTCGACGTAGCCGGGGATTTGAGGCGCGAGTTTCCAAGCGCCCAGCCCCACAGCCGCCGCCGTGACCAGCACACGAAGACGTCGTTGAAGGGTTTTCGCCACGGCTAATGGATGGGATCAGGACGCTTTCGCCGCCTTGAGGATCGGTGACAGCGGGCCTTCGAGGGCGGTGCCAGCCACAACTTCCTCCAGCAGGCCGGCCGCTGTGGAGATATGCGGACGATACCATTCGTCGCCGCGCTTTTTGAGAATGTTTCCGTATGCGCCGAGTGCCTGCATCAACCGCTGGGCCGCGCATTCCCGAAAGATCGAATCCTCCGGTCGCTCGTCGGCGATCTCTTCCCAGATCGTCAGCAGGCGCTCCCGCTCGTCAGCGGAATGGGCGAGGTAGGGATCATAGATCAACGAGGCGAGATCGTATTCCTGACGCCCGCGACGCAGTCCTTGGAAGTCGATCAACCAGGTTTCGCCGTCCTTGAGCAGCAGGTTCTGCGATTGGAAATCGCGGTGCACGAGGTGGCGGGCGCCGGTTCCGAGACGATCCGCGAGCGAGAGGAAGGCCGGATCATTTCGCAGCGTCGTGGCGTCGCGCCCGAGATGCCCTTCCACGAGATGCTCGAAAAAGTATTCCTGCTCCCAGCGATAAAGTGCGGTATCGAAGGGCGGCATCAGTTCAAAGTCCTTCGGTGGCTTCGCGTAGAACAGGCGATCGATCTGCGTCAGGGCGGAACGGTAGTACGGCTCGCGTTCGGCAAATGATCGATCCTTGAGCGAGAGCAGGTCGGTATCGCCTAGGTCCTCGACGAGGGCGACGTGGCGCTTCGAGTTGTCGTGCAGGATCTCGGGCACGCGGATCCTGGCCTTTTTCAGGAACAGGGCGACCGGGACGAAGTTGGCGCTGTCCGGGCGTTCGTCGGTCCAGTGGATGCCGATGAAGGGCACGTGGCCCGGAGTTTTCACCCGGACGATGGTGCGACCGGAGGCTCCGCGCTTGATCGGCTCCATGGTCACGGAGACGGTCGGAAGGATGCCAAGGTATTGGCGGGCGGTGGCGAGAATCGAGTCAGTCGGCATGAGGGAAAACCGGACAGTGAAGGCCGCAGCGGGAAGACGCAAGCCGGACGAAAGCGTCGAAGGTCTGAAAGTCAAAGGTCCAAGGTCGTCAGACTTTAAGACATTCGACCTTCAAACCTTCGACTCCCCGATCTTCTCTTCGATCAGCTTGAAACGGATGTCGAAGTGGCCCTGGTTGTGTTTTTGGCAGCAGGTGTAGCAGGCCACCATGCGGCGGATTTTCTTCACACGGCGGAAGGCTTCGAAGCACCAGGGACAGCTGTAGAGATACTTCCGCTGCATGCGTTTCCGTTTGAAGGGCAGGGTGTGGTAGGGCTGTTCGTTGGGAATGCCGAGTTCGGCACAGGCGGCCTGCCACTCGGGGCCGTGCGGATCGATTCTGCGTCGACCGCTGCGCTCGTAGGCGACGAGGTGGGCGAGTTCGTGACGGATCGTTCGCCACAGCTCCTCGGGCGCGACTTCCTTCAGCTTCGGGTTCAGTTCGATCGCCCGGTCCGGCCACCAGGCGCGTCCGGCGGTGGTCTGCATGCGGGCGTTCCAGGAGACCCGAACCTTGCGCGCGAGCTCGGGAAGCCCGAGGTTGCCGGCGGTTTCCCCACACCAGACGGTTAGACCGGCATCATGGCCCAGAATCGCCCGCGCACTGGGGTTTTGGGATGGCTTCACAGCCTGCCAAGCGTTCCAGCGGAACTCGATTTGGCGCAACCACGGACCCATGAATGCTTCGCTATCACAACGTCGTCTCACTGGCAACGAGAGTCGTGAAAAATTGCGAAAGAAATCAGTGTCGGCAGTGGTGCGGGCGAGAGTGGAAGATCCGTCGAAATGGACTTCTTGTGCCTCACTCGTGCCTCAGCGCTTCGATGGGATCGAGTGAAGCGGCGCGGCGGGCCGGCATGAAGCCGAAGAGGATGCCGATGGCGGCGGAGAACACGAAGGCGATGAGGTTGATCTTCGGGTCGAAAATGAAGGGCGCGCCGACCTTTTCGGCACCAAGCGAACAAAGGCCGTAGGCAAGAGCGATTCCGGTCACGCCGCCGATGCAGGAAAGCGTCACTGCCTCGACGAGGAACTGGAGCAGCACCTCTCGTGCCCGGGCGCCGATGGCGAGGCGGATGCCGATCTCCCGGGTGCGTTCGGTGACGGAGACGAGCATGATGTTCATGATGCCGATGCCGCCGACGAGCAGGCTGACCGCCGCCACCCAACCGAGCAAGGAGGTCATCACCTTGGTGCTGGAACTGATTACCTCGGCGAGCTGCTGCGAATCGAAGACATTGAAATCGTCCTCCTTGTTGGCGGTGATTTTGCGGCGCTCACGCATCAGCGCCGCGACATCCGCCACGATGCTGGCGGTGGGGTAGCCTTGTTCTCCCGAGATCATCACCTGGTTGAAATTCCTGCCACCTTGGCGCCCCGAGAGACGGTGGATGACGGTGGTGTAGGGGGTGATCACGTTGTCATCGAGATCGTCACCGAAGCCCGTCTGGCCCTTTACTCGGGTGACGCCGATGACCCCGAGGGTCAGGCTTTTCACCCGGATCTTGCAGCCGACAGGATCCACCCCTTCACCGAAAAGTTCCTTGCGGATGGTTTCCCCGATGACGCAGACCGGTGCGGATTCGATCACTTCGGCCTCCGTGAAAAACCGGCCGGTTCCGATCTGCCAGTTTGCGATGGCGAAGTAGTTGGGCGTGGTGCCCTGGATGTCGAACGTGCGGTTCTGATCCTGATAGATCACCGAAGAGTTGTTGACAACGAACGGGGCCACCGACGCGATTCCGGGAACCTGATCGCGGACCGCATCGACATCCTGAATGCTGAATTGCGGGGCTCCGCCTCCTCCCCAGCCCTGGCCGGGACGGAGGACTAGCAGGTTGTTGCCCATTTTTGAAATCTGCTGCTTCACGGTCTCAGTGGCTCCGCGGCCGAGGGTGACCATCGTGATCACGGCGGCAACACCGATGACAATCCCGATCACGGTGAGAAACGAGCGCGTCAGGTTGCGCCGGATTTCCCGGATCGCGATCAGCAGCGCATTGAAAAACATGGCGATCATGGGAGAAGACTCAAGATTTCAAGACGCAAGACACAAGAGGTGAAGACTCAAGAGGCAAGACTGGGATGAAGAGGGGAGATGCATACGCTTGGCAGGTTCTTATCTTGGGTCTTCAAGTCTTGAATCTTGAGTCTCCTTTGTGTGTCCATTGACCCTATCGGATGAGATCACTCCATCCCTGACATTGATGATGCGTCGCGCGCAGGCTGCGACCTCGTCCTCGTGGGTGACCATGATGATGGAAATGCCGTGGTCCGCGTTGAGCTTGCGGAGGAGCTCCATGATCTCGACGGTGGTCTTCGAATCGAGGTTGCCGGTCGGTTCGTCGGCGAAAAGGGTGTCCGGTCGGGTGACGATGGCGCGGGCGATGGCGACGCGCTGCTGTTGGCCGCCGGAAAGCTCGGCCGGGGTGTTGCGCTCCTTGTCGGACAGGCTGACCTGGGCCAGCGCCTTGCGGGCCATCTCGTGGCGTTGTTTCCTAGAGTAGCCCCGATAGAGGAGAGGAAGCTCCACGTTTTCGAGGGCCGAGGTGCGGGCGAGCAGGTTGAAACCCTGGAAGATGAATCCCAGCGCGTGCCGACGGAGCAATGAACGCTGGTCCTTGTTGAGGTCTTCCACGGAGATGCCCTTGAATTGGTAGGAGCCGGCCGTGGGGGTATCGAGGCAGCCCAGCAGGTTCATGAGCGTCGATTTTCCGGAGCCACTTGGGCCCATGATGGCGACGAATTCACCCCGCTGGATGTCGAGATCCACGCCGCGCAGGGCGAGAAATGAGGCGTCGCCTGTACCGTATCGCTTGGTGAGGCCGCGCAGTTGAATGAGCTTTTCGGCACTCATTCGATTTTCGGGGGCTTGATGCTGATGATGAGGGGGGTGTCTGCGGTCAGCTCACCACTGGTGATTTCGGTGAGGCGACCATCGGTGATGCCCGGAGTGACCGGGATTTCCGAAGGCTCACCGTTCTTCAGGGCCCAGACCTTGGGTGCGGAATCCGATGAACCCGCCTTGGGTGGCGGAGCTCCGCGCCAGCGTCGACCACCGCCCGGGGATAGGCTCTGGACGAGAGTGCGTTTGGTTGCGTCCGGTTTGCCGATGGCGGCGGCTGCGACGGGATCAAAGCGGAGGGCCGAATTCGGAACGACGAGGATGTCCTTCTTGTCCACGATGGCGATGTCCACGGTTGCGGTCATTCCGGGGCGGAGGGAGAGATCCTCATTGCTCACCTCAAGTTCGGTGCTGTAGGTGACTGCGGTATTGGAGGTGACCGTGCCTTCCTTCGCGACGGTGCCCGTTCCGACCGCGCCGAATGCCACCTTCTTGACCTTGGCGGTGTAGTTGCGCAAGGGCCAGGCATCGACGCTGAAGGTCGCGGTCTGTCCAACCTCGATGCGTCCGATGTCGGCCTCGGAGACGTTGACGAGCAGTTCCATCTTTTTCAAATCCTCGGCGATGGTGAAAAGCGTGGGCGCGGTGAACGAGGCGGCAACGGTCTGTCCGATTTCGATGGTTCGGGAAAGGACGATGCCATCGACGGGCGAGCGGATGATGGTCTTTGCCTGATCGCTTTCAAAGGCCCGGACATCCGCCTCCGCGCCGGTCACTGCGGCCTGGGCGCTTTCCAAATCGGCTTGAGCACGAGCGAACGTGGCCTTGGAGGTTTCCATGACGGCCCGGGAGGGAGTCTTGCCGTCACTGAGGTCGTGGAGTTCCTCCTGGCGTGCGAGGGAGGCCTTGCTTTCCGCGACGGTGGCCGTTGCCTGGCTGACCCTGGCTTTGGCGGCGAGCAGGGCGGCGCGGCTGCGTTCGGTTTGTTGGTCGAGTTTGGTGGTATCGAGCTTCGCAAGGGGCTGGCCCTTTTTCACCTGATCGTTGGTGTCCACCAGCACCTCCTTGGCGGTGCCTGAAAGCTCGCTGCCGACGATGATCTGGTTGGTCGGTGCGAGGTTTCCAGCAGCGGTGACGATGAGAGCGATGCGGCCGATCTTCGAGTTCTCCGTCTGATAGTCCGCTTTCACTTCACTATTCCGGTTGCCCGCCTGAAAGTAATACCAGGCACCCGCGCCGATCAGGGCGACGGCGATCCCGATGAAAATCCATTTCCTCACCGGGCGCGAGGCGCCGCTGCGTACGATGGTGGCGAGATCTTCTGATGAATCGTGGGATGTCATTCAATGTTGGGGGAAAATAGATTCACAAACCGGGCGACCAACCGCCGCCGAGGGCCTTGTAGAGCTGGATGTAGGCGATGGTGCGGTTGGCGCTGACTGTGAAGAGGCTTTCCTCGAGTCCGAGCAGCGTGCGCTGGGAATCGAGGACGGTGAGGATGTCGGTCACGCCTGCCTGATAGCGCTGCTGGGCCAGTGTGGCGGCATCGCGGGCGGCGGCCGTGGCCTTCTCCAGGGTCGCAAGGCGTTCGGCCGTGCGTCGGCAGGCGATCAGGGCGTCCTCCACCTCCGAGAGAGCTGTTAGAACAGTCGAGCGGTACCCATGCCATGCCTGTTCCTCCGCCGCGTCCAGGGCCTCGATATTCGAGCGGATGCGTCCGGCGTTGAAAATCGGGCTGGTGATCCCGGCGGCGATGCCCGCGCTGGTGCTCTGGGGGTCGAAGACCTTGCCCGAGCCAAGCGTGTTCAATCCGAGCGATCCTGTTAGATTGAGCGAGGGGTATCGCTCCGCATTCGCCGCGCGGGTATTGGCGGCGGCGGCGAGAAGCTGGTAGCCGGCGATGCGGACATCCGGGCGCTGCCGGATGGTGTCGGCGGGGATGCCGATGGCGAGGCTGCTGGTGGGATTCGGAATCGATTTCCTTCCGGAGGAAAGCAGGCTATCGAGAGCGCCGGGGGCCTGACCCGCGAGGAGGGCGAGGAGGTTCCGTGATTGGCTGATCGCCTGCTGCAAGGAGGGAACGCCGGCCTTGGCCTGCTCGAGGCTGCTGATTGCCTGGCTGGATTCGAGTGAATCGGCCTCGCCTGACTGCGTGCGCCAGGTGGCAAGCTTGCTGGTTTCCTCGCGGGTCTTGATCGTGCGATGCAGCACATCGAGCGCCGCCTCGCTGACGCGGAGGTTGGTGTAGGCGATCGCGATTTCCGAGGCGAGCGAGGCCTGGGCCGAGTGGAAATTTTCCTGGGCGGCGCCGTATTGCGCGGAGGCTGCCCCGACGTTGCTGCGATTCCTGCCGAAGAGGTCGACTTCCCATGAGGCATTCAGTCCCGCGGACGACGCAGTGCTTTCACTGCTGCTTCCGCCGAGGACTTGGGACGAACTGGAACCGACCGAACCGGATCCGCCGATATTTGGAAAAAGCGAGGACGCGGTGGCATTCCGGCGGGCACGGGCTTCCCTCACGCGGGCCGAGGCGGAGGCGAGATCCGGGTTGTTCCTCAAGGCATCGGCGATGATCCGGGACAGCGTGGGATCCTCGAAACGCCCCCACCAGCGCGACAGGTCTTTCGACGGAGCGGCCACCGGAAATCTTCCCACATTTTTCCACGCGGCTGGCAGGGGGGCACTTGTGCGGGTGAATCCGGAAGGGAGGCTGCAACCTAGGCAGAGAATGACCGCACAGGCGGATGGAACAAAGCGGGAAAATTTCATGATCAAAACAGCGTCACTCAGAGGGTCGCGTAGCGCGTCGGCTCGATGACTGATTAAAATCTACCATACGGAACTGTATCCTGAATGTTTCCGGTTTGTTCGATTTTGCCGATCGAGGGCTGGGGGGGGCGGGCAAAGCACCTTCTGGATAAGGGGCAACCTTATTTTTTCGGGCGATTCAAGACGGCCTCCATCCGCTTCGTGAGGGTTTCAAGCTGGGTTTTCATCTCACTGTTGGACTTCTGGAGCTTCGAAACCTCGTCCTGGAGCCCGACGATGGCTGCGGCAGGCTTCACTCCTTCAGCGAGGTCGTTGAGGGCATTTTTTGCGGCCTCGTTGTCGCGATTGGCCAGAGTGATGAGGACCGGACGGGAGCGGAGGTCGGCGAGATCCCCGAGGGCCGTCGCAGCGCCGTCTGCGACTGGAGTTCGCGGGCTTTCGAGTTGCTTGAGCAGGAAATCGAAGACCTCGTTCTTGTCCGTCTGGTTGCGGGAGAGGTAGGCCAGCGCGGCGAGCGCCCTGCCGAGGCTTTGGCTTTCGAGCTCACCCTGCCGCTTGCGGATCGCGTCGAACAAGGGTGCGGCGTAACTGGGGTCGTCGGACATGCGCATGGCGGCGACGGCGCTACCAAAGAGATGATCACGAAGCGAATTTGACTCCAAGGCTTCGACCAATTTCGCGCCGGAGGATTTCTTCGGGTGATGGGAAAGTGCCTGAAGGATGGCACCGCGGATGTCGGGATTCTTTTCGGACGAGAGGTGCTTGAGCAGGAGATCGAGGGACTCGTCACGGATGTCCGAGCCGAGCGCGTCGACGACAGCCTTGCGCACGCGGGCGTCGGCCTGTTCGAGGCATTGGCCGAGGGTGGCGAAGGCTGGGCCGGTCCCGATCTTTCCGAGCGCCTTGGCGGCCTCGGCGCGGACGAACCACCGCCCGTCCCCGCTCAGGATTTTCAAGAGTCGCCCGACTCCGTCTGCGCGGGGATCTTCGCCGAGTTGTCGCACTGCTAGCACACGGCCCAGCGGGTCGCTATCGTCGTCGAGCTGGGCGTTGAGGAGTTCGCGCGGCGGGGAGAAATGGATCGTTGCGAGCAGGCCGACATCGGGATCGATCCGGACGATCTTCGGAGCGGAAGGCAGGGCGACATGGAAGTCCTGCGCCAGATCCTCAAGTAGGAAGACCTTGTCGATGGTTCCGAATTTGCCCTTGAAGCGCACTTTCACCGGCAAGTGGAATTGCAGAACCTCGTCGCTGATCTTCTGCGTCTGACTGAGGTTGACGCGCGCGGTTCCGGACTTTTCGTCCCACGCGTAATCCACCGCGAGCTCGGGGTGGCCGCCGTGGTAGATCCATTGATCGAAGAAACGGTCCCACGAACGGCCGGTCACTTCCTCCAGCACCGAGACGAGATTCTCCGTCACCACGTTCCTGAATTGATAGCGCTTGAGGTAGGTTTGGATAACCTTTCGGAAAAGGTCCGGACCCAGCTCGCTGCGCAGCATTTGGAGCACCCAGGATCCTTTTTGATAACTGAGCGCGCCAAACTGATCGTAGCCGTCGGCGTTGATCTTCCTGAACACCACGGGTCGCGGGTTCTGTTCGCCGGTGAGGCTGTCGGCCGCGCGGAGGCGCTCGTAGAGGAACTGCTCGTGGCCATAAAGGTGCTCCTGATACAAGGCATCGTAGTAGGTGGCGAAGCCCTCGTTCAGCCACAGCGTCGACCAATCCTTGCAGGTCACCACGTTGCCGAACCACTGGTGCGCCAGCTCGTGCCCGACAACGCTGACCGAACTACGAAGGGTCTCGTAGTCCCCAGTCTGGAGGATGCGGTCGGAAAGCGTGCTGATCGAGGTGTTCTCCATGCCTCCCCACCTGAAATCACGGACGACGATCTGATGATACTTCTCCCACGGGAACGGGTAGTCGAGTTCCTGCTCGAAGAACGCCAGCATGTCCTTGGTGTCGGCGAAGGATTTTCGCGCCATCGCGGCATCGGAAGGCGGCACCATGAAGGCGATCGGTAGATCCTTGTAGTGGTCCTCGATCACCGAGAACTGCCCAGCGACGAGTGAGATGAGATAGGCGGAGTGGGGTTTCTCCTGTTTCCAATGCCAGGCGGTCAGTCCGGTCGCGGCGTCCTTTTCCTGTGACAGCAGCCGGCCATTCGACCAAGCCTTCATGCCATCGGGGAGTCGGCAGGTGACCTCGGTGGTGAGCTTACCGTTCGGCGAATCGAGGAGGGGGAACCAGTTTCGCGCGAGGATGGTTTCGCCCTGTGTGTAGAGTTGGGTCTCGCCCTCGCGATAGCCCTGTTCGGGGGTTCGGAAATAGAAGCCATCCTTTGGCGTGGCCCGGTAGGTGATCGTCACGGTCTGCTCGGAATCGACCGCCAGTGCTTGCTCAAAGGTCAGGATCACTTTGTCGTGTGTCGCCTGATATCCCTGCAATTTCGCGGTGGATTCGACGGCGGAGACTTCCAGGTCGATGCCGTCGAGGCTGAGTTCCTCCAGCGGCGAACCGACGGGCTTGAAGGTGATCGTGGCGCGCCCTGAGACCGCGCGATTCTTGAAATCCGGGGTCACGTCGAGCGCGAGATGGAGCAGGTCCGCCCGGCAATCCGGAGCGTAGCGTCGCACGCCCGAGTCGGGCCCGGACTGAGGGGGTTTGAGTTGACCGTGACTGCAGGTGAGTTCCTCCGCATGCAGGGAGAGGGCCGAAAGCAGGAAGGTGGAGAGCGAAAGCAGGCAGGAGAACTTCATGATTTGGCTGGCGGACGGGCGAGGGAACTAAAGTCACGCCCCTACTTGGAGGCAACCCCCAAGCTTGCTGCCACATCAGAATATCCGCAGTTGGGTAATCGGTCCCACTGCCAATTGACAGCATTGGAAATTCCCCAAAATTCGTCTTCCGCTTCCAGAAGTTTCAGATCTTACTGAAATTAGAGAAAGGGAATTATCATGAAAGTGCCAACGAGAATTGAGGGAATCGAGGTTTTCTATGACGGTCGGCCGACCGGTGGAGGCCCGGTTCGGAGGAAATGTCGGACTGATGGCGATCTTCGTCGTTTCGGAACTCCTGCACGAGCTGGCCATCACGCTTCCCGTCCGCATCGGCTTCGGCCTGCCGACCTTGTATTTCACACTCCACGGGATGCTGACTCTCCTGGAAAAAAGATCGGACGACCTTTTGGAAAAATTCCAGCGCTGTTCGCCGTGGTGCTGCCGCTGGGATTGCTTTTCCCCCGGCTGTCCAGAGCGACGTGATCGCTCCGTTTCTCAGCGTGTTTGATGGGCTGAAAAGCTTGTTCGAGCGTTGAGCGGTGTGGCCTCCCGGCACCTGTTAGACGCAGCTACTTGCCGTCTGTCTTGTTCTTCTTGGAGCGCTCGGCGGAATAGAGCGTGGTGGGATTTTTGACCTTGGCCGCTGGACGTCGGGCTGTGGGATTGGCACCACCGATTTCCGCGTTCATCTTTTCTGCGAGCGCGGTCAGTTTGGCGACGATTTCCGGGTGTGAGTCCGCGACGTTGGTTTTCTCGCCGATCTCCGTATCGAGGTCGTAGAGGCGCGGGGCCTTGGTGTCGGCGTCAGGTTCGGTGCCCCGGCCCATGGTTTCGTGTTGCGGCGCGATGGCGAGTTTCCAAGGTCCCTGGCGCACGGCCTGGAGCTGGTATGATGAGAAATAATAGTGGACGCCCCGGGGAGAGTCTTTGGTTTTGCCAAGAAGAAGTGGTGAAAGGTCGCGGCCGTCGATGACGGGTTGCTCCGGGAGAGTGCCTCCGGCAAGTGCAACGGCGGTAGGCAGCAGGTCGATGGTGCCCGCGACGGCATCGACCGTGCTGTTAGGCGCGATTTTTCCCGGCCACCAGGCGATGGTTGGCTCCCGGACACCACCTTCCCAGGTGCTGCCTTTGCCGCCTCGCAGAGGGCCGGCACTGCCGCTGTCAGCGCCTTTAATAAGCCAGGGGCCGTTGTCGCTGGTGAAGATGACCAGGGTGTTCTCCGCGAGCTTCAGGTTGCGCAGGGTGTCGAGCAGACGACCGGTGGACCAGTCGACTTCCTGGATCCAGTCACCGACTGCACCGTTGTTAGACTTTCCACGAAAAGCCTCTCCCGGGTGGATCGGGGTGTGGATGGCGGTGTGGGGCAGGTAGAGCAGGAAGGGCTTGTCCTTGTTTTCGGTGATGAAGTGAATGGCTTCATCAGTGTAGCGCTCGACGATGTGGCTTTGATTCTCGTCGGTGAGCAGTTCCTCCACCTTCTCGTCCCGGACCAAGGGCACGACGAGTTGATTGGATTCGGTGGACTTGGTCTGCATGTCGTTCGAATACGGAATGCCGAAGTAGTGATCGAATCCCTGCCGGGTCGGCAGGAACTCGGGTTGATCGCCGACATGCCATTTGCCAATGCACATGGTCGCATAGCCCCGCTCCTTGAGGCGCTCGGCGATGGTAATTTCCGTGGGATTCAGGCCATTTGCGCTGCCCGGACCATAGACGCCCGGCACATCGACGCGGGCTCCGTAGCAACCGGTGAGCAACTGTGCCCGCGACACCGAGCAGACCGGTGCGGCGTAGAACGAGGTGAGTTTCATTCCTTCGCTCGCCATGCGGTCGAGGTTGGGGGTCTTTTGCTTGGTGGCACCATACGGACCGATGTCGCCATAGCCCATGTCATCGATGAAGATGATCACGATGTTGGGGGGCGCTGTTGCGGCGATGGCCGGGCTGAGGCTGCTGACAAGCAGGAGAAGGCAGAGGAGGGATTTCATCAGGAAAATGGCGGATCGGTGAGATTGGGTGGTGGCTCGCGGAGGTCAAAGGATTGCTACTCAAACAGGGCGGGGAGTGGCGAGTCCGAATCGGAACAAAGGAAAACGGCAAGGTCGGCAGGATCGGAGCGGAAGAGCTCCGAAGCGGAGAATCCGCAGCAGACTCAGTATCTCGCGAGATCGGGGTCAACCGTGCGTGACCAGGCATCGATCCCACCGGCCATGGAGAAGGCGTTTTCCACTCCAATGTCCCGGAGAAAGGCGGTGGCGCGCAGGGAGCGCATCCCGTGATGACAATAGACGACCACGCCGCGTTCGACGCCTTCCTTCAGTGCTTCGATTCGATAGGGGAAATCGCCAAGCGGAAGCAGGTGCGCGCCGTCGAGGTGGCAGATGTCCCATTCATCGGGCTGACGGCAGTCGAGGAGACGCGGGCGCTCGTTTTCTGGCAGGGTGGCCCAGGTGGCGACTTCCGAGCAGGACACCTCCATCGTCGCGGAAGGATCAGGCAGGCGGTTCATTCGATGATGACCGGGGTGCCGAGTTGGACGTTTTCGTAGAAGTGTTTTGACATGTGGTCGGGCATGCGGATGCAGCCGTGGGAGGCGGCGTAACCAGGCAGGTAGCCGGTGTGCATTCCCATACCACCGCTGAAGCGCATGAAGTTGGGCATCGGGGCCGGGTAGTAGATGGCCCCGGGCGGGATCTTGTCGGTGCGGATGTCGACGTTGTCGTTGAGCATGGCGCCGGTGGCCTTGTCCTTGAAGCAGCCGTAGGCCGAAGAGTGGTGGTCCTGGTCCTTCTCGATGATTTTATAACGGCCGGGAGGGGTTCCGTGGTCCTCGTTGCCGCTGGAAATTTTCGAGACACCGACGAGGACGTTACCCTTGTAGAAATAGGCCTTCTGCTGCGGGCGGCTGATCTTGATGAGAGGTGGGCCGGTCACGTTGTCGCCGTCCCAGTAGGAAATATCGTCCGGGATCGCAGGGGCGGGGTGATGGGCACCTGCGCCGGTGGGGCCATTGTTGCGTTCGTATCCGAGCAGGTAGTCGGATTTATGAGGACCGCTGGGGCTACAGGAAACGACCACGGCCGTTAGGAAGGCGAAAAGGGAGCGGCGGGAGAGGGTGTTCATGATGTCGGGAGACGGCTGATTCTGGCGGATGCCCGCAGGTGGGTCAAGTGAACAGCCGGATGGGGGTTGCTTCCCGGTGTGGGCGTGGTAAGGAAGCGGCCCACCATCATGCCCAACTACGATTACGAATGCCAGGCCTGCGGCCACCGCTTCGAGGTGTTTCAAAGCATGAACGACGCCAAGCTCGAGCGCTGCCCGCAACCCGGGTGTGCGGGCACGGTCAAGCGGCTGCTCGGCACCGGCGCCGGACTCATCTTCAAGGGAGCGGGTTTCTACCAGACCGACTACCGCTCCTCATCCTACCAGGCCGGAGTCAAGGCCGATGGTGCCCCTTCTAAAACCGAGACCACGCCGAAGGCTGACAGCGCCCCGAAATCCGACAGTGGCGGGGGCTCGTCCGCCGCGCCTTCGTCCGGGGCGTGAACGCCGTCTTTGCATTCCCGCTGCGCTCTGATACCTCATTCCTATGGCCGAAAAGAATTCCGAAAAGCCCCAGAAGTCCGGCGGCGGATGCATCGGCTTGTTGGTCAAACTGCTCATCGTCATCTTCTTCGCCGCGCTGGGGGCAGCGGTGTTTTTCATCGCCCAACCTCAGGATTTGACCGACGTCGGTGGTTACGGTCCCGCTGCGGCCCTGGCGCAGCGCAGGGACCTGAAGAGCACGATTCAGAGCTCGGTGGATCGTGGCTATGAGCTCACGCTTTCCGAAGACGACATCAACGGCTACCTGACGCACACGCTGGCGGCGAAACAAGGTGGCCTGCTGGGCAACCATGTCACTCTCGATGGAGCATGGGTCCGGCTTGAGGATGGTCGCATGGAGGTGGTCATCGAGCGCCGAATCCTCGGGCATCCACTGACCATTTCGACCTATCTTCAGATCAGTCAGACAATCTCACCGACCGGCACGACGAACACCGAAGGCGTGCTTCACGGTGGCCCGTATATCAAGGATCTGCCGCTGAACCGTGGCGGGCGTTTCGGCCAACTGGTGGTTCCGCAGGGCTTCCTGCTGATGGTTCTGCCTTCGTTCCAGAAACTCGCGGAAGCGTACAAGGACGAGCTCGACCTCGCATTCGGCCACATGGCGCGCATCCGGATCGAAAAGGAGAGGCTGATCCTAGATCCGCGAGCGCCCGGCGATTTAATGACCGCCCCTGGTGGTTCATTCTAACAATCCGTTCTTTCATCCCGGTGAAACACTCCGCCATCACTCTGCTGTTTCTGGCCGCAGTGGTGCAGGCCGATCCTCCGCCGAGAGCGGTGCCGGTCGAGGAGCCTTCAGTGCTTCCAGTTCCGACGGCGGGAAACGGCGCCGCCCTGCCAGCCCGCGTCATCAGTCGTTCGGGTCAGTTTTCCGTGAGCGGTGGTGATCCGCGGGTCCGTGCTTCCGTGGCGATCCTGGCGGAGGAGGCCAAGGACGATCTCCTGAAACTCGCCGACCTCAAGGACGGCTGGAAGACGATGATCTCGATCGTCCTCCACGGCCAAGCGGGCGATCCCCTGCCGCCGCGCTCGGTCGCCCTCAGTTGGTTTTCCAACGAGGGAGGTTACTCGCTCCGGCTCGACCTCCATCTTGCCCGCGGCATCGAACAGGAGCGGTTTCAACGGGCTGTGACCACTGCGCTGCTCTACGAACAGGCATTGCGGAAGCTGCCTGCGGGAACCACTGACTCGGCCCTGATCGTACCTCCGTGGTTGGTCGAGGGGCTGCGTGAAGCCGTCAGCTGGCAGCAGAAGCGTGGTGACCGCCGACTTTACGAAGCCATCTTCAAGCACGGCGGCATCTACAAGCTCGCCGACCTGTTCGCCGTTGCCGAGGCTGATCACGAGTCGCTCGATGGCGCGATGCGTGCCGCGTTCCGTGTCGCTTCCGGCGCAATGGTGATGGCCTTGCTGGAACAGCCGCTGGGCAAGGAAGGGTTCCGGGCATTCATCGCGGAAGCCGCAAACTTCGGCGGCGAGATGCCGGTGCTGCTGCGCCGTTGTTTTCCTGAACTCAATCTTTCGGAACAGAGCCTCGCCAAGTGGTGGATGCTGGTGGGGATCGACAAGTCAGCGCCCGATCTAACAGAATCACTCGGAGTGATGGAAACGGAGGCCGGGATGGAGGACGCCCTCAAGCTCCACTTCAGGGATGCCGCCGGGATCGCCAGCGAGAAGCCGCTGCGCACGAGCTGGGAGGAACTCATCGCCCTGCCAGCCCCCGCCCGCGCCGAGGCGGTCCGTCCGTCCCAGGATGCCCTGGTGCGCCTCAGTTATCGCAGCTTCCCCTCTTTCCGGCCGCTCATTGCCGAGTGCCAGGTCATCCTCGGCGAGCTGCTGAAACCGAAGCCGCAGAAGATCGGTGAACGGCTCGCTGAACTTGAGCAACGTCGTCTGACGATGACCGAGAAGGCCCGTCATGCGCGCGACTATCTGGACTGGTTTGAAATCACCCGCGTTCGCGAAACAAGCGGGGCGTTTGAGGACTATCTCACGCTGAAGGCGCGCCTCAAGGTGAATGCCGTCAAACGCCAGGACCCGGTCACCAGTTATCTCGACCGGATGGAGAAGATCTTCAATCGCGGAGCGGTCGAGGTGCGACGGTCTCCGTAAAAATCGCAGGCATTGCGAAGGAAAGGGTTCAGCGATCCACGATGGGTGCTTTCCAGGTCAGCCGCACCGCGTCGACCCGGACGCGGGCGTTGCGGATGACTTCGGCAAGCTGGTCCGTTCGCGATTTCAATGCGTTGATTTCAGCGGGGCTGACGCGATCGTTGAGCTCGGCGAGTTCTTGGAGACGGGAGATTTCTCCGGAGAGCTCGGCCTGCATGGTGGCCAAGGCGAAGCCCTAGAACTCCTTGGCTTTGGATCGGATCAGAGGGTTTTTCATTACTTGGGGTTGGTGATTTCAGGCAGGCGCCTCTACAGTGGATGTTGCTGCATCATGCCTACCCCAAGATTAGCCGAACTGATTTCGTAACGGGTCTGCGCGACTCGGATTTTGACAAAAGATCGGAGAAACCGCGCGTTTCAGGCAGTGATCGGCTACTCCGTCTCATCCACCGTTTCATCCCGCTGGTAGATCGGGAGCTGGCGGTAGGGGACGGTGAAGGCGAGGATCATCATCGAGGTGCCATAGACCCGGCCGGCCTCAGGGCTTTCCCAGGACCCGTCGGTTTCCTGCTTCTTCAAGTAGGTCTCATACATCCAGGGCGCGTACTCGCTCCAGTAGCGACCGCCGATCTGGAACATGCCTTGGGCGGCGTAGTAGTTGGCGTAAAATTCGAACTGGTCGCCGGGAAAGCTGCGGAAATTTTTCATGACGTAGTCGGCCGCCATCGTGGTCTCCGGGGTGCCGTGTTTGCCGCAGAGTTCCAGGCAAAGCAGGCCCATGCCGGTGAGCGTGCGGGCGTGGTCCTCGTTTCCGGAATAGCCGAAACAGCCACGCTCCTTGTCCTGATGGCGTCTCAGATAAGCGACGGCGTCATTGATCGCGAAGTCGGGCACGGGGGCTCCATTGAGCTTCGCGGAGCGCAGGGCCAT
>Ga0209829_10000243_pt1 | contig 50724 bp, 64 predicted proteins | sample C_140205_EF_Meta_FD_187311 | JGI IMG/M metagenome (GOLD analysis project Ga0209829, IMG submission 187311) | Freshwater microbial communities from Lake Croche, Canada to study carbon cycling - C_140205_EF_MetaG (SPAdes) (version 2) | ecosystem: Environmental > Aquatic > Freshwater > Lake...
ATTGAGACTGAGGTAATTAACATTGAGAAGTTACGGACGAGAGCAGGACAGATGTGGATTGATACTATCCAGACTATTCAAGACGGAGATGAAGTAGAACTGTATAAGTGGAAGCAGATGGTTAATCCTGCTGTTGTGTATCTTGATGAATGTCAGAGCATTAAGAATCCTGACTCTACACAGCATAAGATTATGGTAGCATACTCTCAACTACCTAACACTACACAAGTATTCATCTCTGCTACTCCATTCACCCGTGTGTCAGAGGCAAAGGCGTTTGCTATTGCTACGAAGAAAGACATTACACACATGGGATTTCCAGAGGGGACTAAACTTTCCGAAGCAACTTGGGGGACGTATGCTCAGGCGATAGCTCATCCATCTCCACCAGATGAGTATAATGAGGCAGCAGTAGAGCGGCTCATGAAAGACTTGGATGATTATATCGTGCGAGTTAAGGGTGTAAGGTGGCAGTTTAATGCTATCAATTCTGTTGAGATTATTGACTTCGAGAATGAGACTCAACGTAAAGAGTATCAAGATGCATGGGAAAAGTATCTCGCGAAGAAAGCTAAGCTAGAAGAAGCTGTGACAGACAATCCACGGTTTCAGGCAATGATAGAGTTAGGTATATTCTTAGCTGCTGCTGAGTATGCGAAGAGACATATCTTTGCACGACGTATGTATGAGGATGTGAAGAATGGGTATGCTGCTGTGTGTGCGATGAAGTTCAAGAGGACTATCAATGCTGTGACTAAGATTCTAGTAGAGGAGTATGGTGTTTCTCGTGACCAGATATCCCTAATCTATGGTGGAGGACAGACACAACTAACTGCTAAACAGAAGTTGAAACAACAAGTCAAAGCTAACATGGCTGTGTTCGAGGCAGCGGGAATATCCATGGATGATATGATGTTGGGTGAGGTAGAGGACAGAGAGATTGAAGTGTTCGATGCGTCCTTGAGACTTGGTGTCCAGTCGAAAGAGCAGAGACAACAAGAGATAGATAGGTTTCAGTCTGGTCGTGCATTGTATTGTATGTATTCTTACAAGGCTGGTGGGGTTGGATTGTCTCTACATCATACAGATGAAATGACGAAGGAGAAAGTGCGCCGACAGAAGAATGGATATGCTGTGATTGAGGACATCCCTAAGATACCGACTCGTCCGAGGAAGGTAACAGTTGGCCCGACATGGAGTCCAATTGAACTGGTTCAAGGTTGCGGGAGAGCGCCACGGTTGACATCTCTGTCAGATACTATCCAATCATTCTTATACTTCCGTGGGACAGTTGAAGAAGAACAGGCTTTCGTTGTTACGCATAGATTGAAGTGTCTGAGTAAGGTAGTTCGGCAGCATGAGAACTGGATGGACTTAATCCAGAATCATACTAAGGCTCAAGAGATTGCGAAACAACGTGTGGAAGAAACGAAACAATACGAGACTGATGAACCACCACAGGACATTAGTCTTGGAGAGGAGAGTGATGATTAAACTATGAAAACAGTATTAGTAACATTCAAAACAAAAATCAGTATGAGTGAAATCAAACATATTATTTCTGAGGCTGGAGAAAGATATGCTATTGAGACTGAAGTATCAAAGTTACCCACCAAATTAGTCTCTAAGATGAAGACAGATTATAAACAGAAATATAAATGACACCATTCAAACGTCCTATGTTAGCAGCCCCACTGCTACTACCAACAGTCGAACACACAGACGAGAACATTCTCGCTGCTATGAACAAGCTACGATACCCTGTCCTTGCGACGCTTAAGATAGATGGAGTCCGTGCGTTACGAATGAATGGGACACTCCTGTCTCGAACACTGAAGCCTATACCTAACCGTGCTCTTCGTGAAATGAGTTTAGCATTGTCCGGTGGTATGGATATGGAACTGTATAATCCTTCCATGTCATACAACGAGATTCAATCTATTGTTATGTCAGAGACTCACATGAACACTGACACTATACAGTTCCATGTGCTTGATTGGTATGGTAAAGATACTACATACAACCAACGTATCTATGATGCTTATGAAGCGTGTAAAGATATACCAGTTGCAAGGTGTGAGTATCCATCTACCTGCCATAATGCAAAGGAACTGTTTGAGTTTCTATTACGCTTCGAGGGTCATGGTGAAGGCATATGCTTCCGCACTCCTGACTCTCCATATAAGCAGGGTAGGTCTACCTTACGAGAGCAGTATCTAGTCAAGCTAGCACGATTCTCTCGCACAGAACTTACCATCATAGGCTTCGAAGAACAACAAGAGAACGGTAACCCTGACCTATACAATGGTGTAGGGTATATGAAACGTCAGACCTGTGCAGATGGTATGATAGGTAAGAACACACTCGGCGCTTTTATATGCACAGATAGCGAAGGTCGTAGGGTTAAAGTAGGGAGTGGGGTTGGGTTGACTGACAAGTTACGGAAAGAGATTTGGGATAATAGGGACTGCTATGCTAACAAACAAATAACAGTGAAGCACAAACCTCATGGACAAAAAGATGTATTGAGACATCCTATCTTCGTGGGCTTCCGAACCAAAGGAACATGATATGACACCACAACAATTCGCAGCAGCACATGACAGATACTTAACTCCTCCTGACGATGAGCCAGATACTATATGTGAGGAGTGTGATGGGAAGGGAACTATCTCTGACCCTACCTCTGAGACTGGAGACTATATTACTTGTGTGAACTGTAAAGGTCATGGTAATATGGATGCTATCATTGCAGAGAATGAACAGGAAGCACAGATAGCTAAGTGGGAATCTCAAAGAGAGGACAGGGAGTTATCGGAAGGATATGATTTATGATACGAGTAAGACATAACAACACAGTAGTCTGTGATTTGAGGAAAGCTCAATGGGCAGTGTTTAGTTACATCAACCAGCACGGACAACTATCACGAACGAAACCTAAGTTCTCAGTTCATGGTTATCCCCGTGACCCAGATGCTAAGGCATTTGGTAGAGACATCACAGCGAAACAAATGGCAGATGAGTTGGGCATTACTGATGTGTGGTTGCCAAGGATTAAGATTCAATTTGCAGCTAACCATTCGCTAGTGTATGTCGGGAAGAAAGCTGTGTCAATTAACAAGGCTTGGAATGAACGGATATTCAAACAGGCGAAACAAGAGTGGAAGAAATAACTTATGGCAATAACAATACCTACTAAGAACAACGCACCAAGGTCAGAAGCTCCAGATGAAGCAACATTAAAATTGATGTTGGCTAATAATCTTAACACAGCTGTTGAGAATCTAATTAGTATTTGGAAGTTACAGTATCGTGTGACACAAAAAGATGGAGCATGGATTCTCGAAGACCTACTCACTGGTGCTGACCTGTGGTTAAAGAAGTTTATCTCGAAAGATGAAGAGACTCTAGCCATGAAGAAAGAGGCTAAGACTCTATCGAAGATTGATGATGAGGTTCTGATTCTCGGTGAGACAGGAACTGGTAAAGAACTAATCGCTAGGTCTATGATTGGTGATAGGACTGGTGCGTTCAAACGTATTAACTGCGCAGCTATGCCTAAAGAGTTAATCGAGTCAGAACTATTCGGTCATAAGGCTGGCGCTTTTACTGGTGCGAACGTGGCAAAACAAGGACTAATGGTAGCAGCTAAGGATGGTGTATTATTCCTAGATGAGATTGGAGACTTGCCATTAGATACTCAAGCTAAGGTTCTGAACTGTTTACAACCTGTCGATGGCAAACGATATGTCCGTCCTGTTGGTTCGAATGATGAGGTAGAGATTACTTGTCGTATCGTATGTGCTACTCATCGTGACTTGGCTGATATGGTTAAGAAGAATCAGTTTCGTATTGACCTATACGCTCGTATCTCTACGTTTGAGTTGAGGATTAAACCGTTGAAGCAACGTATGGAAGATGTAGAACCGATAGTAAAAGAGATTGGTGTGTCGCTTAAGTGTGAGACTAAGGCTCAAGAGTTCTTGAGTAAGTATATGGATAGTATAGTGAATAACGAATTGTCCCTTGCACTAAACGTAAGGTCACTTGAGCAATATGTGAAACGCTATTCTGTGTTGGGACGCGTTTAATTAGTATAACTCCTAACAACATCTGTGTGTATCGCTTTCGATTGGCACGATTCTTGCTTACATACATTTGTCTGGAGAGTTAATTTTGTGCCATGCGAAAAGGTAAGTGATAGTATCTTTAGGTAGTCTGAATTAAACTGGAGGCACACAGGGTGAGAGGTGAACTCATCCTTCATTGGATAACCAGTTAAGATTACCGACTGTCACATTAAGATTTCCCTGCGACGGCTCTGGATGGCAAGTAGCCTGAAAGAGTAGCAGGTGCAAAGCTACCGACCGACTATTTGATATGCACGATACGTCATGGTAACTGTATCATCTGTGAGAGTTGGTAGTATAGTCTGTTCCGCTGAGACTATAAAATAGCGGTGGCTTCTGCCTTGGTTGAACAGTAATTGAGGCTAGTGGATTACAGGTTTATAAAGTGAAGTTCCGATGCCCACGATAAAAGTATCATCAAAAACTTGACTGGTTGCTTGGCCGAGTTTGGTTCAAGGCCGTCTGTTAATAAGCTTGCCTTTTTAAGCGAGAGACAATGCGTAACGCAGATGCACGTTGGTTCAAATCCAACAGCAACCTACCAATTTGTTAATCGGTCAACAGAACAACAGAACAATTATTACACATGTCAAACGATAAGCCAATCACAGTTACATATCCTGATGCTACTACTGCACAACGAGTAGTAGATTTAGTAGTGAGAAAGAAACCTCAAGGTTGGGGAAGACGTTCGTATTCATCATACTATCGTGAGGAGTATGCGTTGTGGATTAAACGTGAGCTAGATGCTATGGACATAGATAAGAAGCCGCGAGCCTTTCCTTATTCGTCATGGAAGAACTCCACACCGAATACTATTTACCTACGAGTTAACCAAGCATGGCACTATCTCCGCGATTTTATGGATTCAGATGGGAAGTATGAGAAGATGTTTCATCAGATTAAAGTATCTCGTGTTCACGGGTATGGAGTGACGATGGAGTATAAAGAGATAGCTGGTGAGATGCCAGCAGGAGAGGTCTTTGTTCCTCGGTCAGAAGAGAAGAAGTGGAAGAAGCAGATTGATGATTATCTGAATGACGATAGTATCACGAAGCCGTTACATATATCACATCTCATTCTCACTCCAGAAGAAGTGAAGAAGGTTACTGATGAGTTGTCAGACCTGTCGACGATACAGTTTGTTGTGAAGCATAACGAAATAAAAATCGTGAAAATGATTTCATACTAATGAAAATTTTAACTGTAAAAAGCAAAGGGCTTTTAGTCCATATTAAATTGGACGATGAAGACTATGAACGTATATCAAAGTTCAATTGGACTTGTTCTGGTGGCTCAATTCACAGAAGCTATCAGCCAAACATGGCAGAGGATGGTGCTTATATTGAAGCAAAGAAAAGAAAAACAATTAGTGTTTCTATAGCAAATGAGATACACAATACTCGTGGCATTCTTTATGACCATGTAGATAGAGATGGTCTTAACAATCAGAAAGAAAATTTACGACCAGCATCTCGTGAACTTAATAGGAGAAATAGCTCAAAGATGAAAGGTTCTTCATCAAGATATATGGGTGTGTGTTTGTTTATTAGAAACAATAAGTTTAGTGCAGGATTAAAATTTAAGGGTAAAAGAATCCATCTTGGATATTTTGATACAGAGCTTGAGGCTGCTCACGCATATAATGTTGCGTGTATAAAATTTGGTGTTGACTTAATAAGTAATCTGAATAAGGATGAGCATGGGAATATCCTATGACAATCGAACAAGCGATTGGTATGTCAGCGGCTGAGTTAGAAGCCATGACAGACGAAGATTTGAAGAAACACTTTGACCATTATTTAGCAGTAACTCGGCCAGAGAACGCTCCTAAAGCAATACAACAAGAACAACGAGTATTGATAGCTGACCCTAAATTTGCTGCGGCGCAGAAGTTAGCGGCGAGTATGGGGATACAGTTACCGACATTCAAACCAATAGGTAGAAAGAAATAATAGATGAACAAACTAGAAATCAATCTCTCCTCGTCCGCGCTTGGACATTCAGGTTGTGAGTTAAACTTACATCGAACAGTAGTTGAAGGATTCAAAGAGAAAGCTATGTCCTCAAGGATGGTTTACGGTGTTGGCTTTCACAAGTTCACAGACGTAATGTATAAGACTGGAGGTCATATCCCTACTGCTCGTGATGAGGCAATTAAAGCTTTCGCTTCGATACCACGTATAGATGATAGGAAATCAATGCATCTATCCGACGTTAATCATATGCACTCAGTAGCTCTGATTAACTGGACAGTCAACGTGATGAAGGATACTGAATTTGATATACTAGAGATTAACGGTAAGCCTGCATCAGAGCTTACGTTCTCCTTACCGATATACGAGGACGACATTGCGAAGTATAATTGGTGTGGGACGTTAGACCGTCTAGGTAAGATTCGTGGTGGTTGTTATGTGATTAAGGACTGGAAGTCTACATCGTCATGGAGTCAATCAGAATACTTCACTCGGTATGAAATGGCTAGACAACCTCGTGGATATGTGTTGGCGCTAAAGATGATGCACGAACTATTCCCTGACTCGGCACTTGGCAAGATAGGAGCTACCAAAGTGGGTGCTCAGTTTGACGGTGTGTTTATTAAACCTGCTATCAATGACGTGAAGTTTGCAAAGTCGATTGTCTTTCAATACGAGGACTATCAGATTGAAGAGTTCAAGCAACTTGTTATATCTGAGTGTGTCAAGTTGTCTGCTGCAATTCGTGAGAACAAGTTTCCAAGGCGCGGGATAGTTAATGGTAGCTGTGAGGGTAAATGGGGTAAGTGTGCGTTCTGGCACGTGTGTCAGCAGCCAGACCCAGTAGCTAAGATTCTATTAGCTAGAGACTTTGATAAGAAACAGTTCAACCCTTTAGCCTATAACGACGTATGATTTTACTCGGCATCAGTGGCAAGAAACGCACAGGTAAGAATACAGTAGCTAATCTGATTAAGACTCTAACCAATCAAACTGTTGAGGAGTTTTCTTTCGCTCAAGATTTGAAGCTAGAATTAGCTCAGATGTTAAAAGTTAAGGTGTCAGATATTGAGGGAAGTAAAGAGTTGTATCGTCCGTTACTCCAGTCTCTTGGTGTGTATCGTAGACAGTTTAATGGAGAGAACTATTGGATTAACAAATGCTTCCTTCGTATCTTCCGCTCGAACGCTGACGTGTGTATTATAACAGACGTTAGGTTTCAGAATGAGTTAGCTGCGACACAAGCATCTGGTGGGATAGTGTTACGAGTGTGTAGAGATACAGGATTGAATGATACTCACGAGTCAGAGACAGCACTAGATGGTCAACAGAACTTTGACCATATCATTCTGAACACTGGTAGTCTTGAATATCTTCTATCAGAAGTAAAACAATTTAGTAAGAAAATTGGCATCAAACTTAAATAACAGAAAGAACAACATGAGTGAACAATACATTCCAAAGGGAGCTGTGTCCCTTGATACAATCACAGTCAAACCTCAGATTCGTCTTGGCCTTCAAGGGTATAGTGGAACAGGTAAGACATGGTCAGCCCTTACGTTTTCGAATCCTATCGTCCTTAACCTTGACCGTGGGTTGGGTGCACATACTGGACGGGCAGATGTGTATGAGATTCCGTTCTACAAACCAGAGTTCTGTGGTAAGACGTTTGGAGAGTTGAAGGATAAGCTAATGGTATGGCTCTCGACAGAGGGTAAGAAGATTAGTTCTTCACAGACATTAGTGTTCGATGGGTGCACATCATTACAGAACGCCTATCATGCTTGGTTCAAAGAGAATCAACATAGCTTTCTTACAAAGGCTGGTAAGGTAGATGACTTCGCAGAGTGGCGAGAGAAGAAGAATTTCTACGCAGAGATTATGGAACTGTTCAAGTCTCTGTCTTGTGACGTGGTATTCATTGCTCACGAGTCTGCACAGAAGGATAAGGGGACACAGGAATATACTGGAAAGATTCGTCCGTTACTAACAGGCCAGTTCAATGATGAGATTATGAATCACTTCACAGACTGGTTTCGTCAGCACTCTGCTATCAAGCCATCGGATGTGAAGCCTGAGACACTCAAAGCTTTTGGTATGACTGCACAAGAGTTTAATGCTTGGTGTGCGACTTTACCTAGGGAAACAATATACTATTGGCAGACTGATTCTGATAGTATCTTCGACGGGAAGTGTTCATCGCTTGTGAACTTTCCTAAGTATATCCCTGCCACTTTTACCGCGTTCGGTAAATATCAAAGAACAAACAAAACAACATAAAACATGAACATAGAAATCAAACAGATTAGTAACGGGTGGTTGGTTATTGTGTCAGTAGCCGGTAAAGGAACGTCTGCGCTTTACTGTGCGACATTTACAGAAGTCTTGAAAGAGATTACTGACCTTGAGAAGCAGATTAATGACACCGCTGCTCCGTCTAAATAATTTCCTGATACCACATCAGGGATAAACAAAGAAACCAAAACAACAAAAGAAATAACATAACATATGAAACAATGGAATAGTAGCATTCGTTGGGAACGTAAGTCAGATTACATCATCACCTGTATGGAAGAACTGTTCGCTCCGTCGAACGGTGGCTCTCCTATGGTGACTCTTGACTTCGAGGTTAAGGCTCCTGAGACTGTGGAGATTGATGGAGAAGACATCACGGTTGCAGGGACGAAGATGAAGTTGCGCGTGGTTATTGCACATGAGAATCCTGAGTATCAGGCTTCTTTCCGTGCGAAGTTCGTGAAGCTCCTTGCTGCGTTCGAACTCCCGACGGATAACATCGACTGGAATAATCCGACTCTCGGATTCAAAGGTAAGTCTGTCTATGCGTTGATTGAGGATAACGCTGTGATTCAACGTGGTTCTCCTACGAAAGCTGACCTTGCGAAAGGTATTAAAGAAGGCCCAGTTCTCGTGAATCCTAAGACGAAACAACCGTTGGTCAAACACTATCCACAGATTGTTGGTGGATTTGATACGGTTGAAATCTACGGGTTGGCTGAAGTTGCTGGTGCGTTGTAAGTAAACAGAACTGCTCTTGTCCCGTAGCAGGATAATATACGGGACACCTTTAATTTTATGAACAAAACATATGAACAAGTGATGGATGAGTTAGCTAGTTCAAAACTACAAACAGAAAGTTTACTAAAAGAACTTAAGCCATTAACTCCGACATTTATTTGGGTTGCATTCTTTGAAAATTCCAGTAATGTTGTGTGTTTGACAGAAGAAGAAGCCAAGGCTTGTTATCCCTTAATTAGAAAATCATACAATAAATATATACTAGACAATGCTCCGCTCACCTCCTAAACTCAAATACTCCGGCCTGACTATCGTGATGAGCAATCCATCTCGTATGGATACCCATCGCCTTATGTCAGGTAATGGTGGGAGTATGATGGATGGATTCTGTCTCCGTCCTGAGATGAATAGTATGATGTGTGATGTGAGACTTAAAGATGAAACTGCTCCACTACTACCGGAAACAAAATGTTTGCTTGTGCTTGGTGAAGCTGCCATGCACAAATACTTTCCTGATACTCTGGGTAATACGATACACGAAATGAGGGGTAGCCTCTTCTCGTATAAAGGTATCCCGACTATCTGTTCGTATCTCCCACAAGATGCAGTTGACATATACAAAAATTATGAAAAAGAACATAACCCACTATCTATGGATTATACGCCAGACGATAGTTTATCAGAAGACGGTGAGGAAGATGAGGGCGATGTCAAGAGACACGGTAAGACCAAGCGGACTAACTATGCGTTTTGGCTCAGGGCAGACGTTCGGAAGTGTAAATATTTACTATCTGTCTCTGGAGAGAATTCTATTTCTGTCCCAGCTTGGATGCTTCTCTCAGCAAGAGAGGGACATAATCAATGCAGAGTATTTCCCGGCTCCTCAGAAGTTATCAAAGTCCTCACGGAAACGAAAAACCAAGAACTCTTCTTCGACATAGAGACTGATTATGAGCAACAAAATCTACAATGCTTTTCGTTCTGTTTCGGAGACGGGATTATTTATTCTGTCCCTATCCTTGATTATACCTATCGCCCTGCTTATCCTGATTACTATAAAATTATGCGAGCATTGGCAGCTGCTGTTAGGGACAATACTCTTATTGCTCATAATGGTGCTTGCTTTGATTTCTTTGTCCTCGCATATAAGTATAAGATTCCAATAAACAAGACGTATGATACTCTCATCGCGATGCACCGTTGCTTTCCTGATGTAGAGAAATCATTAGGACATTGCACGAGCTACTGGACATGGGAGAAGTTTCACAAGGACGAGGACTCTCATGGGTATAGAACGAACGAACAGATGATGGCACGGATGAGATATTGTGGGAAGGATGTCTATACTATGCGACTAATTAAACGTGCGATTGACGAGTATGCAAAGACAATCCCAGGACTCCAGAAGTCAATAGACGATGCTATGGCTTGTATCCGTCCTTACCTAATCTTCACATTACAAGGTATTAACGTAAACGAGACAATGGTGAATGAGATGTGTGCAGAGAACGACCGACTGATGGTTCAGTATAATCGGCTGACTGAGTTCTTTATTGGTCAGTCGGGATTGAATGAGATTCGTGGAGGGAAGAAGCTAGGTATGTTTGCTGGTTCTAATAAGCAATGCACGAAATACTTTCATGATATGTTAGGCTATCCAGTAGTAGCGAAAGGTAAGCCGAATGTTCATGGTCAGCAAGCACCATCACTTGGTAAGAAGGCATTGTATAAGCTGGCTTTGAAAGTAGAGAACCCTGTGATTAACCTAATTTGTGCTTATCGTGCAGTGAAGAAAGAAACATCAAGACTACGGTTCTTGCCGTGGGATATGGATAAAGTTTAATATGCGTGACTCATGCCAATTTCAAATCGGGGGTCCTAAAACCTTCAGATTAGGTAGTAGGGCTATCATGAAAAAGCCCCGTCTAGTCCCATCTACTAACGAGATTAAAGACCGTGGTCTGGGCGGGAACTTACAGAACATTGAGAAGTCAATGCGCGAGATTTATATCCCAGACGGTTTCACTCCAGTCTTGAAAGATAAATGTTCATACTACATGGCATCTGGCGACCTATCTATATTCACTGACGAGGAGCTAGCGTCACTCAAGATATTCGTTCAGACAGACCAGTCAGGGGCAGAGGCATTGGCTGTTGCGTATCTGTGTAAGGATGGAGATTTCCGTCAGTTGTTTATTCATGGAGTTAAGCCTCACGTCTATGTAGCACTTCATGTATTCAAAGACATCTGGAAAAAGAAGATGCGTGAGTCAGCAATGCTTGGAGATATTAAGTGTGACATTGACGGGATACTTAATACTCCTATTCGTGACTTAAAGTCTAATCCTTACTGGAAAGATTTGGACAGACTGATTAAAGATTCTGATAACTGGTCATTAGACCAACGATACTATTACCTAGCGAAACAGACGTGTCACTCAGCGAACTATGGTATTACTCCTCAGCCATTTCGTATGAACATATTAGAGAAGTCAGGTGGTAAGATTGTGATTAGTTCTGAGGATGCAGAGCATTTCATTGAGACATATCATACTCTATTTCCTGAGATTCGTGATTGGCATAGACGGTTACGTTCACAGGTAGAGTTAACGAAGATGATGTATAACCTTCACGGATATCCGTATATGGTTACGTCACATGAGACTCAAGAGACGACATGGAAAGAGTTATTCGCATGGATACCGCAGTCGTCCATCGGTATGATAACGAACATAGCGTTTGCTAGATTGCAAGAGTATACAGAGTCTGAGAAACTACCTTGGGACAACATGATTAACTGTCATGACTCCATCCTATCTCAATGTCCTGTTGGACAAGAAAAGCTTTTAGGTGCTAAACAGCAGGAAGTTATTGAACAGTCGTTCGTATCTCCTGTTGATGATGCGCCTTTTCGTATGCGGTCTGAAACACAATACGGTTTTAATTGGGCGCCTTTTAAGGCTCCAGACAAGAATAAATGTGGATTACGTGAATTAAAATTACCATGACTAATAAGGAACGCTGGTTAGCATATACTGACGGACTTTCTTCACCACAGAATTACATAGATTGGGGTTGGCGATTCGTGATTGCCTCTTCATTACAACGTCGAGTGGCATATGGTGCAGACCCTAAGACTGGATACATGCCTTTATATGCCAATATGTATGGAGTATTATATGGGCCACCAGGAACTGGTAAGTCAATCTTACTAGACCAAGTCGGATTCTTTCTATCATATCACAAGAAGAAAGACTTCCACACAGCTAAAGCAACATCATCAAAAGAGGAGGCTTTTGTTATAGCTCAGACCGAGAAAACGAATCTTGAAATTGCAGAGGATTCTCTTATCAAAGCTAAGAAAACTGGTGAGACAGTTGACCCTCCATTATTCCCTTCTGCTCCTGATGCTACGACGTATGAGGCTCTTGTTGATTCGATGTCAGGTTCGTTTCGTCGGATTAACTATACGAAGGTATTACCAGACGGTGGACAGAAGCTAGAGGTGTATGGTCATTGCTCGATGTATTTTAAGTTAGACGAGTTGGGTTCGTTGTTTCGTAAGAAGGCTGATGCAGTAGTGAACTATCTGTTAGGTCTACATGGTTGTCCGAATGAGTATGAATATAAGACTAAGACAGCTGGTGAGGATAGAGTATTGAGAGGCTGTTTGAACTTCTTAGCTGGAACGACGCCTGAATTTATGGAAGAAGTTAGCAATGACAAACTTATCGGAAATGGGTTCTCTGCACGTTGCTATTTTATATGTGCGAATAAGAATCGCAAGACAGTATTCTCTCCACCAAAACTAACTAACGAACAGTTACAGTATCGTGACGAGTTATTAGCCCACATCAAAGAGTTAGCGAAACTATATGGTGAGGCTAAAGTGTCAGACGAAACCCGCGCTTGGTTAGTTAAATGGTGGGAAGATTGTGAGTCAGGAAAGATAGAGCGGGCGAATAAAAGTGCAAAGCTGGATAGCTACTATGCTCGTAAGAACATTCATCTTATCAAGACTGCAATGATGGAACACTTCGGTGAGTCAACTGAACTATTCATTCCACAGGAACGATTTGAAGAAGCAGCAGAAATTCTGGCGAAAGAGGAAAAGACAATGCACCTTGCCCTTACGGTGGACAAAGGTAATCCTCTGGCGAAGGTAACGAACAAGGTGTATGATTACATAGTGAAGAACGGTAAACCAACTATGGTAGACCTTATCGCAGAATTTTGGGACGACTTACCACAAGGTAATAAGTCAATGGATGAGCTATTACAGCACTTAATAGCTATGGACAAAATACAACAAGCAGTGCTAGAGACTGGAGCAATAACATATCAAGGATTATGAAAAGACTATTTCCAACTTTTCCATTCTGGAAAAGACTCTGGTGTTTCTGTTTTCATAGAAACTATACAGCTAGAAAAAAAGCAGGATATATGGATAGTTGTCATTGCAATATCTGTGACAATTACTGGTATGAACATAAGTAACAAGAAACCCTCTCCCAACTAAACGGGAGAGGGTTTGTAGTTTAGACGTATAGAGTTATGTCGCAATAGCTTTAACCCCAACTATCCGTTCACCAGCAGAATTAGAGCGACAAGTAAACTGTAACCACCATCCACCTAATGGACGAGCTGCACGACCACCTTCAATATGCCAGCCATTACCACCATCACACTCGTGTTTATAGCAAGAGCCGCGTAAGAATAGTTGCTCCTTCTTTACGACTCTACCATTATTATTTATTCTGGTCATTAAGTTAATGTCTTGATTCTTTCTGTGGACATGGCCTGAATAGAATATATCAGCATCATACTGTCCACGTGTGCGGGAGTTATCTATCAACCCGCGAGTTACTTCACCCCCTCCTCCGTAGCCATGGTGGTAGCATAAATCAAGGGCGACAGATGTATTAGAGCTAGAGAACTTAAATTCAAATGTAACAAATCCTTGGTATGAACCAAGCTTGCAATCTAACTTCTCTGTGAGTTCTTGTAGAACATCAAAGTCGTGGTGTTTTAGGATAGCTGTCTCATGATTGCCATAAGTGATTAGAGCTATTTGTTCTTTGTATGGCTTATAGAACTTGTTGGCAGTTCTAATGACTTTATTTAGATAGTCTGACCCTCTATGTTCTTCTCTTATTTGTTCTTCTGATTTTCTCTTATCCCACTTCCCCTGCATCAAACATAGTGTATCCCCAAACTTAAATATAGGAGCATCTTTGATTACCGCTTCTGTATGATGTTCATGTATCGTTTTGTGGTCAGAGTGTTTGTTGTCCCAGTGCTCGTCTGACATCAATAACGCGTATCTAACATCGCCAGAGCGTAGGTTATTAAAAGTCAATTTACTAACCTGTTGACTGATTTGTTTTATGTGCCAGTTATGTTTCATGTGTTAATGGGTTAAGGAACAGCTGATGATTTAACTTCGTTGATTGTCTTGTGTTTCATGTAGTCCATCAATTCTTCTTGTGCTGCATCTGCACCTTCCATTCTGCTGAGGTATCCGATATACTTCATGAATGACAATGGCATATTCTCCATTGAGGGGAATGTAGCATACTCATTCTGTTTGAGGGACTTTAGCTTGGACATCATCACGTCAGGTTTGTCGTGGTATGTATCCATAATGTTCTGAACGAGGGACGGTAGTTGCTGCATAGCAGTAGGCAAGTCTTGTTCCATCTTGAACTTCTTCTGTCCGAGGTTCATGTATGGATTAGATGCTTCGTCAATCTCGTTGTAAGGTAATCCTTCTACCATATCAAACCGACGTAATTGACCCATCTTGTCAGATAGCATTTTCTTCTCGGCTGGTAGGCCAGTGATTAGTCCATGATTGATGCCCTGATTGATAGCTATACGAGATAGCTGGAAGTTAGACGAGAGTGTATGCATAGTAACAGCCTTAGCCAAGTCTACCCAATTTACGTTCGGGTCGTTAGCAATAGCAGTAGAAACTTGGTGGAGAGTAGATGCCAAGTCAGATGCAACTTCATCCATAGGGAATGTAGCTCCTTGAGGATTGTTCTTGTATGCAGCATCGAACGGGTATTTAGCTAACTGGCTAAGCAACCCACCAAACCCAGCGAACTGCATTGCAGCTATCATATTGTATGCGACAAGTCCTTTGTTACCTTCAAGTCCTTTGTCAGAGGCAGATATCTCAGCCAACGACGGGATGGTAGACTTCTTACCTTGAATGTCTTGGCGCAATTCCTTAATTATGTATCCGCCAATAGCAGCACCAAAGATACCAGTAATAAGAGGAGCAATATCTCCGCGTGTAGCAGGTTCATAGATGTCCTTCATGAAGTTGTTTGTCTGAGCGATACTCCAGTGAGCGAGGGAGAAGAATCCAGAGAACTCACTATCATTCAACATCCAAGCTGGCATAGAGCGGATGTCTCCAGTTCCGTGAATGTAGTTAGCAGAACGAGAGGCTAGTTGTTTAATCTCTTCTGGAGAGTATAGCTTATTTGGGTTGTATGACGGGTCGAGGTTCTTGAGGAACTTCTGAGCAGTAATATCTCCAGCCGCTCCTCTAGCTATCTTCGACGGTATAATAACCTCGTTCATAGACTGGACTAGTCCAGTAGATACCTTAGTAGTAAGGTCATTCAACGTAGACACTTTACGAATAATCCGTGACGCTGCCTGTAACCGTTCTGCAGCAGTAGCATTACCATCTACCATTTGCATTGCAGAACGAGCGGTAAGTTTCACGACCCCATTCTCTACTGCAGTATTATACCCATGCATAACATTACCCACAGCATGAGTCACCGCTTTTGCTAATACAATTGGGTTAGACGAGAGACTAAGAGTCTTGACAATGTTAGACACAGTCTTATGTAACTCTAGTGCTGGGCCAGATATAAAGGCCGAGGAGACTAACGAGGATAATGATTGCTCGTTACCTTCTGCGGGAGAGACTGGTTCACCCTTCCAGTGTTCGAGTAGTCCCTTCACAGCAGGATTGTTGGCGAGAGAGGATATTCCTTTATCACCAACTACCTTATTATTCCATGCGTCCTTGTCCTGTCCTAACGCTGCTAATACGTTATGGTCTTTCTCCATGAACTCGTAGTGTGACGCGTCGATAGCTGCACGGTCGAAGTATCGTTCTAGGTTACGAACAGGGTCAGTCTCACGGAAGGAAGGAGGGAGAGGAGTTCCTTGAGCCTTGCGGTGGGCGTTGAAATAGTCTTGATGGGAGATGTCGCTATTCTTGATTGAACCTTGTAGAGACTTCTTATAGTTGTCAATACGCTCTTGAGACGCAGACTCAGACAGGCCGAGTGTCTTAGTGTTATAGTCGTGGAAGATAGCATCGAGCTTATCAATCGCAGCGTGGTCAGTATTATTCCTATACGTCTGTTGAACCTTCTGATTAGCCATTCCTGGGAAATAGAACTCGTCTTGCTTGAGATTACGCTTCACATAGATAGTTCTACCATTGACGGACTTAGCTTCTGTGATAGGCTCACCAATAGACAGACGGTATTTACCAGAGTCGTCGATTAGTTGACGGGCTTTGTTATAGAAGTTTCTTTCAGCTGCGGAGCGTAAAAGCGGAAGGCCAGATGTCTTAGTGGCGAGTTCGTGGTTGAAGGCCATCATGACACGGTCTTTCTGTATCTTGGACAAACCTTCTCCAGCTTGAACGATTGCGTTCTTCCAACGACCTTTTAGTTCAGTCTCACGGTTAAGAGCTTTCGTTGCAGAGTCAGCTAATAGACCTGCTGCTTTCTGTGGGATGTCACAAACCTTATCTATGACAGAACGAAAGGCTGCACCTATCTTACCCATGTATTTGTCTTTAGGCAAGTTCAATTCTTCTGGGGTATGAGACTGTCCTTCTGGAGGTTTGGGTAAAGACTTGACTATTGACTTCTCATTAGGGTCGAATGTTCCCCGATTGCCAATAGCAGACTTGATTTGTTCGGGATGAAACGCTACTACTTCATGTAGTATACCGTTCCCATAAGACACTATTCCATCGTATCCTTGAGCCTTAGCTTTAGCTTGAATTTCACCAGTTAAATTACCATTATCTTCCATGGCTTTATCTACCAAATCCGCAGCTTTTTCTCTAGGCATTCCAAGCTTCTCTAGTGCTTCTATATTAGACTGATGAAAACCACCAGTTAGTATTAATGGTTTTTCAAGTTTAGCATATACTGGATATACCATACCACCTTTAACTTTTTCAGCAAACTGATTATTTGCTGCATAAGCCGATGCAGTATTTTCATTTGGTGTTAGGTAAATACCCTTGCCAAGTGTTCCTTCCTTGGATTGTTTGAAAGAATCTATATCTGCATTAGTGCCGTGATATAGACGAATAGGTTCACCTTTTTCATCCTTCAACACACTATTCCCAAACCATTTCTTAAACTCAGGAGTATCAGTTTGTTTCTGCCTAGGTAAAGATGCAGAACGAGTTCCTTCCGACCCATCACGATTAGAGTTAATCACTCCCTCTGAATGCTTAAATACAGTATCTAGCATCGAGAGATTATCCTTACCCAATCCAATCAATCTGCCCAAAGCTTCTTTGAGTCTAGTGAGTATAGATTTCCCACCATCTATCCTGATGTTTGCTAGACGTTCTTGGAACTCATGGTCTTTAATTGCCTGAGCAATAAACTCGTCAATGTTACCCATAGCATATGCAGTAGCATGACCAACACCCTGTAAGCGGTTTAGTGCCTCGTCAGGATTACCAGCTACTCCATCCTTTCCGAACAACTCGTCATGAATACCAAGAGCCTTAGCAGTATCAATGTATGCCTTGATAACACCCTTAGCGTGTTCGTTCTTTCCGTTTTTAAGATACTCTTCTAGTTCGGCCAAATGCAAAGCACCCTGACCCTTAAAATTAGGAAACTTATGCACAGTCATTCCATGAACAGCTTCTTCTAATACTACCCTAGCATCAGCGGCAGAGTGAGTTCCGATGTTCACTTGGTCGTCAGTAGGGTCATAATGAGAGCGGACAATTTCTCCCTTCTCGTTGAGTAATTGATTAGTATCCAATCTATCATCGTGATTCCATTTCACCCCAAGAGACTTAGTGTCAGACATATTAAGCAGAGCCTTAGCTAAAGGAGCATAAGGATGGTTTGGTAAGTCTGCTAAGTGCTGTAAGATGCTACCAGTTGTAGCTGCACCAGACTTGATGTGTGATTGTAGGGCAATTGGTATACCAATCTTTCCACCACCTACTCCAACAGTAGGAACACCTTTCGGGTCAAAGTCTACACCATATTTTCGTAACGTATGTTCAGACACTGTGCTACCAGCAGCATGGATAATCTCCCCGAATTTACCAGTAATAGGACGGACGAGATTGTAGTAATCAGTATCAGGTATATTCCCTCTACCCTTCTGTAATCCAATATACTTTGGACGAGTAGAGTCAGACGGTGGAGCATTAACATTACCCTTCTGCTCGAACTGTTCAGCTACCAACTCTGCTTGAGTTTTCGGTTGAGTATTGTCATTACGTTGCTCACGTTCACGCGCTTTTGCCTCCTCAACTACAGGATTAACTTTAGGTAATACCGGAGGAGCAGTTACCTTAGAACCAATACCATTTTGCGCCAACTCCTCAACCTTAGCTTTCAAGAAATCTTGAGCATTGGCAGACACGGGCGCGGGCGAAGCCTGCGACGTGGGCAGCCCTGTGCTTTCATTAGAAGCTTTGGGAGTAGTTAACTTACTCTCAGTTAGTATATCAGACGTTTTGGCTGGGCGCGAGGAGTTATTAACCTCAGGAGACGGCTCTTGCCAACGAGAGCCAGCCCCAATCTCTCCACCTTGGTAGTCAGTATCTTCCATCTTGTCGGGCAAAACAGACTTAGATAACTCAGCTTGGTGCAACTGTTCACGCATATCATCAGGGTGTAGGTCACGAAGCTGGTCGTTAATAGTCTGAGCCTTGGCCTTTTCGATAGGGTCAGTAATGTCAGATACCTTCTTGAGATTAGACAAGAACATCTGTTTGATACGCTTGTCATTAATCTGATAACGTCCTTGCTCATCTACAGCACTGTAAGGAGTCTCAGCTTCTCCACGCTCTGGAGTCTTAACATCGGCAGTTGTAGTCTCATTACCATTCGTAACTTCTGGTGCAGGTTCTTCGGCATGACCAGTTAATTTCGCAGCCCACTTAGCCTGACGGCTAAACAATGCACCACCAGCAACTTGAGCAGCTAGGTCTGTGCCAGATGGTAGCCCTTGACCAGTAGCTAGACCGATGCCAGTGTTAATGGCAGGATTCAATCCAGCACCCATCAATGTCCCTGCAATAGCCTTATTCTGTGCAAGACGTTCAACAGCATCTTCCGCCCCTCTTCCAATCAATCTTCCAGCAACAGCCTTCCCAGCCCTTAAAGCATCCATTGACGGACGACCACCTGATGCAATAGCAGATGCTATAATATCAGTAGCGAGAGCAGTCTTAGGATTAGCAGCAGCAGCTTCTTCTGCAGCCTGCTGTTGAGCAGCATACAAAGCTTCTGGCTCGATAGCTTGTTGTGCTTTCTGTCCAACATAACCACCGCCAGATGCACCAATAATACCAGCACCAATTTCAATAGCTGGAACAGTAACAACTGCAGCTGGAGGAAAAGCTGCACCTACACTAGCAGCTAAAGGAGCACCAGCAGCCATACCACCAAAGAAGCCAACACCACCGCCAACATAACCACCAGCATGGGCAGCAGCTGTGCGACCGATAGTTCCAAGAGTCCCTACGCTAGGATTTTGTTGAGCAGCCTGTTCTTCTGTGGTTAAGAATACCAATGGCTTATTAGCATACTGTTGGGGATTGCCGCCAGCGTCAGCAATCTTTTGTAATTCTTCTGGGGTGGGTAAACGTGTGATAGGCATATTATTATTCGTAACCAAGTGAATCTAAGATAGAACCAGAAGCTCTACCTATTAAATGACCAACTCCTTTTGCAGCAGCTTTTAGCCCATGACCAGCAACAATAGCAGGAACAGTAACTGGTGCAGATATTAAAGCAGCTTCACGACCTAGAGCAGGAAGGAATTGACTTCCTATTGTATTTTTCTTTTCATCCTGCTCTATCTCTGCCCATTGATGTTGCAACTTTTGCTTTTTTAGTTCTCTGTCTGTTATAGAATGCACAGCATCCATAGCTTTCTTTTGAAGGTCTGCAGATGCAGTTTGGATTGGGATATATTGTGGTTTCTCTGGAGTTCCTTGATTGTAGTATATTTGACCTGATGAATCAGCAGCATGGAGTTCGTCTACTGGAATAAGAGAATGCTGTTTATCTGGTGATACTCCGTATGAATTATTAAAATTTACAGATGGTTGACCACCATCCGTTACTGGCATAGCTACAGACATAGGAGCATAAACTCCTGGTAATCCAGGAACTGGTTCATCTGATTGTGCACCAGCCATTGCATTAGCCATACCAAATGGATTTCTGCGCATTGACACTTCACCAGTTAAGAGGTCAGTATACGGAGTATACATTTTCATTGAGTCTGGTTGACCACCATACGGTGCGAGAGAGGACTCACGCAGAATATTAACTCTATTAGCTCCTAGTATATATGGAGATAATCCAAGTCGTTGTTGGTCTACTGAACTACCAAGCATAGCTTGGGCTACTCCAGAATTAGCAATATATGGTGCAGCTTGTGCTTGTCCTTTAGCCAAACTGAGAGAACTATCTTCTGTGAACGGAAGTCTAGCTTGTTCACCTAACAGCTTAGTTCCAGTATTGGATTGTTGTAATCCATAGTTAGTAGCTTCTTGCGGAAGACCAGCTAACTGATATGTATTACGAGAGCCTTGTAATTGTTCATTGCCAAGTTCTGTGTTAGCCTGTTCTGGTATTACCCCGTTAACAGAACGAATAGATTCTAATTTCAATCTATTTGCAGCAGTCTGCTTAGCAAGATTAGATTCGTTAAGTAATCTATCAGCATCAGATTGAACTCCACCGTTTGAAGCAAAAATAGATTGAGTGCCTTGCTCATTAAGATTCGACGGCATTAAATCATGATTAACCATTCCCGCAACATACGCTTTTTTAGCCCTATCGTAGTTAGTATCCTCCTCAGGGTTATCAGGATTAAATGGGGATGGCCCAGTATATCCTGGGAGATTACGCATCGGGATTTTATCTACTAAATCACCAAACGTCTTCTGTTGAATATTCTGGTTGATTTGAGCCAGTAATGGTGCATTTGCTATTGCACTGTTTAACTCCATAGCCCTTCCAGCAGAAGAATTAAACATTCTACCGAGAAGGTTTGGCTGTTTCATCAACGGAACAACCTCACCGTTCGCATTTACAGGTTGACCATCTTTAACCCCAATAGCATCAGGGTTACGTCCATACGAATAGGCTAAATTGCCCAATAAATTAAAAGCTAAGTCAGACATATAGTTATATTATTTAAAGTAACTCTCTACTTGGTCTTGATAGTGGTTAATCTTATCCTGTATTCCAAAAGGATTATTTACTGCGTTAGCTGTTTTGTGATATGCGTCTGCTAAGCTATTAACATAGTCATGACCTGCTTGATTAAAAGTTCGAATACCCTGTGCATTAGCAGGATTCAAATGCGCATCAGTGAACTTCGGAACAGCAGTAGCTGATGCTGCACCATTAGTCGCTGATGCTGCACTACCAGCTGCAGCAGCCGTAGGACTAGAAGTCGGTATACCACCCATATCAGGTGCACCAGCAAAAGCTGGAGAAGCACCACCGTTTTGGCTGTTAATACCAGCATGAATTTGTGCCTCAGATTTCATGGGTGCTCCATGTGATACCACCTGCTTAACAGCATCCTTTGCCTTGTCGAATGCACCACCTAACCGTCCTCTTACCATAGTAGATTGTGCCATGTCAGCACCAGACTGTTGCATTTTCATTGCTTCATTTTGAGAGTCTAGTGATGCTTTACCGATTAGCTGACTATTATCCTCAACAGTAGGAGCTTGGAAAGGGGTATACTTAGCATTAAAGAATGAGTAAGGGTCGGTCATTCTTTGGAAGTTCTGTTTGGCTACTAGCTGTTTATTAGAAACTGGCCCATTATACAGTGGGTCAACAGCATCTAAACTCTCGGTGAGATTATCCATTATACTCCTTGTAGTTCAGCAACCATGTTAGTATAGCGATTGAGTGCAGATTCTTTCTTTCCGTTCTTAATGTCTTTCACGCAATCGGTAACTACTCCATAGATATATTCCAACTCTTTATCCGTGAGCATAGGAACGATACTTGGCGCAGTCTTGTAATACTCAACCACAAGAACGGCAGGAACATATTCATCACGGAACTTGCGTAATACTTCCAACTCCTCACAATCATCAGGCAATCCCTTATACTCACAGCAAGCAGTAGTCAAGTAGCAACCACCAGAAGCATTTTGACTTGTAGTAGTTCCTTTCGACGCAGATGATACACCGGCTAATTGATTACCAAATGACGATGCAAAGGAGAATGGGGTAGAGAGTGTGGCATTAGCTTGAGTAGGATTGAACTGGCTAAGACCAAAGTTGGTGGATGTATTACCAGCTTGGTTAATAGCATTGATAGGATTAAACGCAGTGTTCTGCGACTGAGCCACAGCATTAGACGCGCCAAGAGCATTACCAAGAGCCACTCGTTTAGCCTGTAAAGCATTGCCAAAGTTCATTGCATTAGCAACCGTGTTCATCGGATTGGATAATCCAAGATTACCGGTAGCAGCATTAGATTGATTCAAAGACCGTTCTACGGCACTTTCCTCCCCACCAGACAGACCATTAAGGTTAATAGAATTAACAAGATTGGACGCTTGGCTATTATTCGCTGCTTGAGCTGGATTGAGTAGATTCGTTAGTCCAGAACCCATCAACGCATATAATCCACCAGCACCGGCAAGATTATCAGCTGCTCCTAGAGTTTGTTGTTGAGTTAGGTCAGTCCCAGCCTTAGCATATCCAGGAGCATAAGTGTTTAACTGGTTAAGCCCAGACGCAGTATACATCGGATTAGCATTGGCCGCAGCCCCAGCTAACTCGTTAGTAACAGGTGCAACTTGATTGGTTGTCGTGGCTAAAGACTGAGGAAGATACTGGTTGTATAATGCCAGCATCTGTTGAGGAGTGGCTTGAGGAGTAGTTGAACCTTTAGATGCACCACCACCGCCAGAATAGTAACGAAGACCGAGTCGTTTCTCGATTAGAGAATTATGAATCATAAGATTAAGTTAGTTTAGTGTAAAGTTTGTTAGTGTTAAATTTCCTGTGCGACCCGTGACGAATAGCTTCGAGTTTATATTCTGGCCATTGTTCTCTAGCCCTTCTAGCAAATGCTTTTAGATTAGTTAGGTTCATTGCTAGATTCTCTGTGACAAACACAATCTTCTGTTCATCGTCCTTTACAGCAAGAATCATGCCAGTTAATTGGTTATCAGAATTGACCGAATAGAACATAGTCCCATCATGAATACCATCTCGTATCATTGAGGCAATACGAGGTTCTTCTAATCCCATGAACGTAGTAGTTCCTCTGTTCAATAATACAAAGTCGACTAAGTCACGAATAGTTAAATAAGTTTTGCTCATTTTGTTGTGGACTGTGTCATGAGAGGATTCATATTGTCCGATTCCTGAACCATCATCGAGACGTATGTCAATGAACCAGAACCAGTCCATTCAACAAGAGGAAATGATTTCCACCCTTGCTGCGCATTTAGAAAAGAGAATAACACACTAGATACCTGTGTATTGAGGTCTGGCATGTTAACTAACCCACTATACGGATATGCTGGCGGGATATACTTAATGTCCTTGGTCTGAGTAGTTGGGTCAGTAAGACGATTATCAGTGAATGGTATAGCACTGATAGTGCAATCGGAAGTGATGTTATTCAACACACAGCGTATGTTATTCACTGACTGTGACATCTTCGGCGCACCAGATAATGCTCCTAGACGGACATATGCAGTAGCATAATCTATCCCACCATACAGGGTATATAATTCATCATCCTCAGTAATACAGTATAACCGTTGTATAGACAACTCAATTTTAGCTAATGCCTTAATCAATTTACCACCTGTTTGTGAGGTATCAAATGATGTCCAACAGCCGAGGATAGTATCATAGATAACTAGCAAAGGTCCGAAGATAGTGTTCACTCCGTATATCTCATAGTTGTCGTATAGGATGGCAGCAGCTAGGTTAGCATCCTGCACAATACCTTTGAACGTAGAGGAGATAGTCGCCGAGAACTGACTATTGCGCCCTTCGTTTTGCTGTTGTTGGATAGCATTGAAAGAACGGATACCAGTAAGGTCAATGAATTTAGTATCACCTAACGAATCTAGTATGGCACGGTCTGATAGACATGTAGCATTAAACAGGAATGTCCGGATGAAAGTATACTCTCCAAATAGTGTCGGGGCGGTAGGAGAAGTATTCTGAGTTACAATGAAATTAGCATTAGACGCAGCAACAAATATACCACCAGATGACGCTGGACGTAAGCAAGTAATACCACCAACTCCAACAGAGTATGCAGTAGTAGAGGCATCTCCACCGCCATGTTGCGTGAACGGAGGAATGGTAGTGTTGTCAGCCAATCCAAAAGGAACATTCACCATAAAGTCTAACGGACGACCAGACACAGAACGATAAATAAATCCACCGTCTTGTGACGCTACGTATAACACTCCGTTATTCCATGCCATGACATTACCGATAGGAACATACTCACGTTGGTCACCGTCAGTAGCGACGGTTACGTTAGTGTTGTCAGTATATGTGATGTGCCACTGTCCATAGCTCTGGGTTGTCTTGACATGTATTCCACCGCCAGCGTCTAGATATATAAACTGTGGTTGGTTAATATTATCCTGAACCAGAAGTCCGGGATTATTACCAGCATTAGCACCAATTACATTAGACAATTGTATCCCACCAGCAGGGTTAGATGTTCCAGTATTCCCACCAGTAGTCCCTGCATTAGCAAGACGGACGTAATTAGTAGTCCCGACTGGAACAACACATGTCCAGTAACGAGGAGCAGTTGTTGACATATCAAATCCAGTAATCTTAGTCCAACCAGTGTCAGTATAGTATCGGTAATATGCACTACCGGCGACGAATAGAATTAAGTAATTGCCGAAAGTAACTAACTCTTGTTTAAGCCCTGTCGGTGCAGCAGGGTCTTTGATTCCGTTTTTGATAGGCTGTAATACGTCATACCGATTACGAACATTAAACGCTTCACGATACTGATTATACCCAATGTCGTATGGATTACTACCTAACTTATACTTAGTATTCACTGGTAGACGAGTATCGTCCACTAGCAAGTTCATTCCCCCAGAGAAACTATTTTGAGTAAATTCCATATCTATTAGCGTCCAGTTATACGATATGCATATCTCCAGTCTCTCCCAAACCCAACACGAGGATTAATCTCGTCATGAGGATTAGCACACATGGATACAACATCGTCAGTCCCACGGTTAGCGTCTTCATGAATCTGGGCAAGAGATTGAGTAGCTTTCTGTTGGTATGAGATAGCAGCTTGTAAGTTACCTGACTCTTCGTAGTAGAGCTGGAGAACCTTATTAACTAGCACATTATCATACCCAACTGCCGGAAACTCGTCATTATCATTCTCGAGATACGGTAGGGCTTTCTTGTATAGCACTTCTACCCAACCTAATAGCGGGTTAATGTTCGGTGGATACCAAGGAGAAGTAGAAATGTCTACAATCTGGAACTTAGCCTTGAGTTTGTCGTTAGCAATATATGATATCTGATTACCATCGATGTCACTCGCATACACATCATACGTCGAGTGTGCATTTTTAGTGAGAGACGATACGTCAAGATATGCATTAACTGTCTCCTTACTCAATGCATCCATCGTCACAGATTCAGAGATATTTGCTGACCCATCAACAGCACCAGAGATATTCACAACTATTGGTGGATTCTCTACGGCTTTTACTGTCAAAACTAACGTAGACTGATTAGTTAATGACGTTTGCAAAGTCTGGAGATTTTTAACCCGCCAGTTTCTCCAGCCATCAGGCCAGTTAAACTGGTTATATCTCGGGCGCATTTGTGACAGAGTTATGGCAATCTGAGAGTATTGTTCTCTCATTGCCCGTATCTGTCCGACGTAGTCAGGTAATGCTATCGTCTGGTTAGCATTAATCTTAAAGCACTGCTCTTCCAAACATCCTGCCATGTCAGATTGCTGATACAATTCAACAGCAGCTTCGTTTACGAACCGAAGCATAACTGAGCGTTGAGAATCAACAGATGGGTTCATACCCATCTTCTTACCGACTTGTGAGAGGATGTAGGAGAGAGGCATATTAGATATATTCGGTGATTTTAATGGACGACGTAACAGCAGGCAAACTATTAAACATATCAGTAGCACCATCTAACGAGTTTAGAGCAACTTGATTAGTAACACAACCATAGTATGCTGAGAACGTAGTAGGAGTAACAATACCCCAAGACGCGATAGAATAAGTCAGAATAACCTGTGTAATAGCTCCAACAACATTTAACTGACAAGTCGTAGCAGCTACCATTGCAGTTGCACTAACACGAGAGTCTAAAAGTGCAGCAATCATATTAGTAGTATTAGCACTCTCAGCTAGATTGAGAATAACCTCAACATCAATGGTGGATGTAGCACTCGAGGGAGTAAAGGCTGCTGCAGAGAAACCTAGTTTTAGGTTAGTAGTAGTTAACGCAGCATTAAGAGCAGGACGGGCAGTAGGCGCAGTGTTGTAGTTGGTAATACTCTTGGCAGCTGATACAGTATTAACGCGCTGCAATATACGACCCAGCGTAGTAGGAGCAACCATAGCCCATGTTCCACTGTCTAAAGCACCAGCAGTTGCAACTTGAGGAACCTTACCAGCATTAGCTGTTGTAACTACGTTAACATCAGTAAACAAACTTGGCGGCTTTATTGTAATAAAGCCATTCTTATCTGTATTCACTCCAAGCACATCGCCAGCTGAAACACCAACTGCAGCTATTTGAATTGCAGAAGGAGTGGTATTTCTTTGTCCAGAGTATTTCGGGACAGATATGTTACATAATGGGTCAACACCATTTACAGTATAAGCTTCTAACGTGCTATTACCTCTTGAGTTAGTAACGTCAACTAAACCGGTGGTTGGTGCATTAGAAAATACCTGACGAGCCGTTACACTATTATCTATAATCTGTCCAGACGATGCTGGTGTCACTGCATTAAGTATAGGACTTCCGGCTACTGCTTGTCGAGCTATCTTGGTTTGTGTGACAGCCAGTGGTTTAATCACTGGAGTTCCAGGACTTGCACCTGAACCTTGCAAATCTCCCCAAACTAAACCAGCATTGGTAAATAGGGACGTAGTAAGAACACCATCAGCTGATATAGCAGTTAGCCCAGGATTTAGGGCAGCCAACCATGCAGCTACAATACCACCTTGTATGGATGCAGAGCTAACAGAACTTATGTTAGATGCTACTATTGTATTTGCTGCTATTTGATAACCTTGGATAGACCCAGGAGCAATCGCGGCTTGTGATAAACTTACCCAGTTTAAGTATGTGGCATCAGTAGCACCACCAGGATTCCAGACATAGCCAGTGACATACGTCGCAGAGATTCGAAGCCATACATATCGTTGCCATGCAGGTGTAGTTGAGGCATTAGGAATATTAGGAACTCCAGCTACGTCGTTCGTAACCAGAACTAACCCACGGTCAGTTTCTGGAGTAGCAGAGTTTACTAGTTGAGCTAGTTGTGCACCAGATATAGTGGAAGCACCAGTTGGGTCAAGTCCTACGATAAAATCATTTGCATTAATAGGCATAATTATTGTTAGTTGGTTGTTGAAACTGCATTTGCTGGAAAATTGAAGGGAACATCAAAATGTGTAACAGAGTTATTAAAATATTTTTGGTTAAAGTAATTTACTACAGTTAGTGCTGCACCGAAACTATTATCAGAATACATAAGAATTTCATACAGTGCCATATCGCTTATAAATCCACCAGCTGCGTTAGAATTAACAACAAGAGAATAATAATCATAGGCAAAGGCAGGCGCAGTTCCTTGAACTGTATCTAGTATTTCTCCAGTTTTGGCATTGAATATATACCATTTGCCAGTGGAGGAGTCCATTATAATTGCATACCAAAAGTTGCCAGCGTTAGCAGGGATAGGATAGTTACTAGCTTTACCAAAGCAGGTAAATAGTTTTGTGGTATTGTCAAACGTTAGTGTGACTCCAGTGTCAGTTTGTAATACAGTCGCTGACTTATAGTTTGGAGTCATGTTGACTAACATTGCAAAACATCCATTTGGATAATAGTCAAGTGCTCCTCCTGACGTAAAAGTAATTTTGCCTGTGCTTTTGAAGTGAAATGGTTGGTTAACATTTGCAATAACTGTATTATAATCTGCAGTCATTACCATACCAAGCAAACTATCTGTCCATGTATTTAGTGTGCTGCTAGTTTTTGTAACTCCAGTATTAGAAGATAGTTTCTGAGTGATAGACGGTATATTAATTGGAGTTGTGTTTGCAGAAATACTGAACACCGTAGTCTCCGCATCAGGAGCTTTCAATACAGCATCAGACGCATATCGGTAATCCATCTTCCCTAGCACAGATGTATAGAAACTAATCCCTGTCGCCTGACTACATACTCCCTGTGACGTATTCCAAATCTCAAAACGAAAATTCTTCTTAATCGATTGTCCAGTATATAGTGGGATGTTCTGGTTTAGGTTCGCGCCTTGAGCACTCCAAAGCATATACCGTGTGACAATCCCACCTACCCGATATGATATACAGAGAACATAGTTCACTGACGTAGGAACATCCTTCGCATATCCCGTCAAAGAGAAGTTATTCGGTGCTTCACAGTTAAACGCTGCAACTATATCCGAATACCCGTTCCATGTATTACCTGTCGTAAATGCCGGTAGAGTAACAAACGTAGAAGTCCTAGTAAGTTTTGTGACAGGATTAACGTCTAACCACCTTTGCAAAGTGCGCGGCCAAGTCCAAGCACCGATATCAGTAATAGGAGGTGGAACGAGAGGATACATATTATCGATTTGTATAGTTTAATTGTTTCAACCAATCCATCATCACAGCAGGAGGGACAATGTAATTCGTCCCATCAAATCTTACCACTCGGTCTGACGGTATTACTACCACTCGTGTCTTGCACCCTGTCATGCAGATAAGTGTTAATAAACTTAACATCACCGGTAACCACTGCTTTTTCAATGTCTTCATCGGTTTGTTCCTTCTTCGCCGCTGGAGTCATACTAGCAGAGATAAGGTTCAAGAAGAACGGTATCAACGCTGCTAGTATGACTATGATTCCAGAGGCCATGTTAGTTATTTCTTGAGCAACCCGCGCACCATGGTATAAACGCCAGACAACGCACCGATGATAGTCGCTGCGTCAACAGAGGGGACTTTCCCCATCGCACCCATGATAGCTACGACAGAGCAAACAACCGTGACAATCCAGAACTCGGATGTCTTATATCCAGCCTTAATCGTCGGCAATGCGGCTTGGATGTCAGCCCAGTCTTTTTTGATTTCAGGTGCAAGTGCGGGAAGCAAAGCAGCAACACCGGACGCTCCGTTTGATTTATACGCAGCGATTAACGCTGTGATTTCTTTCTCTGCTTGAACCACATCAGTCACGACGGGTTGGATTACTTCAATGGTTTCGGGCATATAGTTATCTTTCGTTTAATTATTATTACTGTGTGAAGTTAGACTCTCAATCTTGTCAGACACGTGTTGAATAGCTAACCTCTGTTCAACATTATTCTTATCTACTTTGTCTGACAAATCACGCTGACCTTGCGATAGGGTTTTGTTCCATACCGTCATAGCATCCATGTCCTTGCTATGTGCTGACTGTGTCTCAAACGACTCCGTGATTGCTTGCTTCAAAGTAGAAACATTTGCATCAGAGTGTGCCGTAAGGTCGGACTTAACACCATCAACCTTCGCATTAAAGCCCCATACACCGAGGCTGATAATAACAGGCGTTAGTATGGTGAAGAACATGTTGATGTTGTCTTTGTTCACAAGTAAGGTTTTCACATGGTTTAGTTACTAACCGCCTTCGTAAAAGTCGCACTACCGACATATCCATTGGTTGTCAGCCTGAACGTAGCCTTCACAAAGTTCGTCGCGTCATAACCAGATGGCGGAAGATTCGACGTGCCAATCGCGGCAACAAACATTGGCATGGGAATCTCCGCTTGAGTGGGCGGAAAGGGTGCTATGCTAATCACGGCATTTGTGCCTTTGACATTCACGCTGCCGCTCTTGACTACAAGGTTAGAGAGTAGCTGCTGCGCTACTTCGGGAGCGATTGTGAAGTCAACCGTCTTGGACTCACTAGCAACAGTGGCCGAGACTTGAGCGTTGGAGTTGATAACCCCTGCCACAAGAGCAAGGCCGATTATTAAGGATAGTTTTTTCATAGTAGGTTATTGTATGCGGATATAGGCTCCACCCGTAGTAGTTGCTTGATACGCGATAGTTTGTCCTGCGATTAAAGAGGTCACTGCTGAGTCAAGATAAGAACCACCACTAACAGTTAGCGCTGTCACTATTGACTTGGAATGAATACGGAAAGTTTGTCCAACAGAAGTTGATGAAGGCAATGCCACGGTGATGGATGTAATTGTGGAACCGCTCGATAGATAAACCGTGTCGTTCCAGTAAGTCGTGGTCGCGGTGACTGTGCCAGAAGTAGCTGACGATATTTCCACATTGGGCTTCTCGATTAGACCGTTGATTGAGACAACGCCTGTTGTGCTTATTGCGATTTCCGCCGAGCCACCTGTGTCTATCTGAAAGGTAGTTGACGATGGTCGAAAGATTCTTGTGCTTGAGGAAATACCCGAGCCGAAGACGAATGGTATGGCGACTCCCTGTGTCCTGCAAATAAAATTGTATTGAATAGCTCCACTAGCTAAGGCAAGACGCAAAAGAGGTTCACCCTCAACGTAGCCAATAGTTCCAATGTTGAAATCCATAGATGGCGCACCAGCAACTGACGACATATCCAGTGAGTTTGAAGAACCATAGGTTGAATAAATCCAAGGAGGCAAATCACCGCCACCACTAGTCGTCCAAACTCCATTGCCCGCACCATCAGAAACCAAATACTGTCCGGCAGTTCCGGCTGACTGATAATTGCTAAAGAAATCGTCAAAGGTTTGGGTAGCATAATCTGCACTATCAGCATATCCAGCACTATCAGCATAATCTGCATAACCAGCAGTTAGGCTTGACGCATAACCAGTAAGTCCGCTGCCGCTGCCGGTGAAGGTTGCAGCGGTTACATCATGTGGAAAAATTGCATTGCCAGCACTATCGCCTAAATAAATTGCTCCGTTTGTGCCGCAGCCAATAGCTATGTGACCATAGCCACCACTATCCACATCGCAGATTACATAGTTGTCGCCATCAAGTCCCGGAGCTAATTGGTTATTAGTGCCAATGACCCCAAATCCGCGATAGTAAGCATAAAAGTAACGGCTCTGATTATTTCCATAAACGGTATTCTTCGCCAGAAATGGGTAGTCGTAATTTGTTTGACCATAGCCAATGAAGGAAAGTCCCCCAAACACATTCGCTCTATTCGTCAAATTCACCACGCCGGTGTAGTTCGACGAGATGCCGGAAGAGCCGCCAGAACCAGCAACAGGTGATAGTGTTCCATTAACTAATCCTGCACCATAGCAGGACGAACTAACCAACAAAATTGATAAAATCGTCTTCACTATACTCCAATAATCTGATTAATAATTCCACCAGTTCCCTGAGCTAAGTCATTACGTTTAAGTATTGTAATAGCAATAGTAGTTCCGGCTACTGACATACAGTTAATTTTCTGTCCACAATTAGAAACATCTAACTGCTGTCCTGGGCCAAAACCATTAGCATCAGTAGCTGCCGCTCCAGCAAGTATACCATTAAAATTGGTCTTATCTGTGTCATGCCCGAAAGAATAATAGCAAGGATTAGCACCGACATTCTGAATATACCTCGCACAATACTCTCCTCTGTCACCAGTGATGTCTGCAAGAACATCTTTCGCAACCCCAGCAGCAAGAACCACAGGAGGAAAAGGAACATTAACCACACTTTTCTCAACGGAATTTTGAACTCGAATAGACATAAGTAATAGAGGAGAATAGGTAGTGTGAAGAGCTTAATCACTCACACTACCATTGTTTAGTAACTCTTAGTAAGTAATAACCACAGTAGCAGTTCCAGAACCTTGGTTCGTGAGAAGCACACCTTGGTCGAAGTAATAGTTCACACCTTGAAACACCGCAGTGCTATTAGCAACAGCACCAGCAATGAGACGAGTGGCATAACTATTCGTTGATGCAGCGACAGTATTAGTCACGTCATATAACACAACGATAGGGGTAGGATTCGTTTGAATAACTCCATAGAAGTTAGTCCAAGTTGTATTCCAGTTAGTGCCATACGAAAGCATATTCGTATATGCTTTATTGATATATGTAAGATTCGTTGAAGGAGCATCAATCAACGCAACTAGAGCATTAGTAGCAGTAGTAGCAGTGATACCAACTTGACGAACTTGAAACGAACCAACATTCGCCGATGCAGTAACTAGACTGAACACACCACCAGGGTTAATGGTAGTAGAAACAGACGTAGCAGAAGCAACAAGCGTGACGCCCATAAGGGCAGAGATAAGATACTTTTTCATATTCTTGTAGTATTATTTAGGTTGTGGTTATTGTTTAGTTAACTGCCACAGCCGGACGGCTACGAGCAATAATCATAGGAAATGCAAAACGACGTTCAGTCATAATCAATCCATGAGTAAGCTGAGCTTTTAGCTGCAAGTTTTCACCGAAGTCGTTGAGTTCGATTGAACCATCGGCATTGGTGATAAGAATCTGGTCAGTCAAGCGAACTTCGCCATTCCAACGGAGAGAATAGAACTTCTCACCAGACATATTCTTCGTAGCAAACTCTTTCGGCGGAGGGCCAACTTTGAGAGTCTTGCAATAGTTATCACCGAGCAACCAAGCGATAGAGTAAGGAGCAGAAACGAGTGACGTATAATACGGATTCGGTTTCCACTTCTGGTCAATCGGGTCGAAGATTTCAGGGTCAATCGGGAAACCAGCTTTCCAGAGGACATTGTTATTCGGGTCAACCACATCGACCGTATTGAAACGAATCGGATATTTCTTAATCTTGCAAGTGATAGTGCCAAACAGTGAACCCTTGAAATCGTTGAACAACAAATCTAGGTTCACAGACTTCAATTGACCTTGAACACCATTAATACCATTAACGTCAGGGTCAAAGGTAAAGTTAAACCAATCTTCTGAACCACAGAATAGGGCATACTTACCTTTCAAACCTTCGTTATCTTTGGGCATATTCTTTGCACCAGAGAAGGACGGAGCGCCAAGGTCGTCTTGGAGATTCATAATCGCACGATACACATCGCGCAACCGGAGATTCTGAATAACACCAGTGTTACCACCAGTGCCATTGGTCGTAGAAACCAACCAAGCAGCAGTCTTACTATTCGCTGCACTGAGGGTTACGTTACCGGCAGCAGTAGGAGCACCACCGACGAGGCCAGTGCCACAGAGATACACATATGTAGCATTAAACCACATCTGAGTTTCAATGAACTGGTTATTCGAAACAGCAATCTGTTTAACAATATCGTCAGAGTTAAACTTGATATACTTATCCCAGAACACTTGGAAAGACGGGAGGAAGTTAAACACAAACGAACCATACTTGTGTTTGTAGAGAATCGCCGTTTCATTCGATTCACTAATTTGGTAGATGTCTTTGTTAGACGCTACCGTAATAGGATTCGGAAAGAAGAACGAACGACCAACAGGAGAACGCTGAGGAGTAACAGCTTCCATTGTGCTACCCATGTTCTCTTGCCACGGAATAGTTCCATACATCTGGTCGAACTCATTCCAACCGGAATACTGTTCGATTTCGTTATGAACGAGATAGAAGGGAAGTTGAGCGAACCGATTTACTGGTTCGATGATTGCATTACTAAACTGACCGGGTTGATTATAAAAACTAGGCATAAACCTTATATTTAATTGTTAATGTTAAACCGACTCAATGGATGAGTTAAAACGTAACTCACGAACCGAGTTGATGCCCTTCAACAACTGCTAGAGGCTTATGTCTCATGCTCTTGAGACTTATTAGAAGCTACTGCTCTGCTGACTGATACATAGCAAGAATCATGCCAACTGGATTTAATGTCACAGTTGGCATGATACCACTACATACTATGTCGGTAAACCATCTAATGTAAACACCGAAGGAATACCCTTCTCTTTCAACTTCGATGGGGTAGTTTCTGACGCATCAGACGTTGGTTCTCCTCGTGCCATCTCTGCTTGTTTGATAGTAGCGACTTGTTGTCCATTACGAGCTTCGCGTAACTCCGCGCCTTGAATAATCATTGCAACCATCATATCAGATGCTACCTCTACTCCTACGCTATTCTTGAGATATGGAGGAAACAAATCTTTGAAGTCAGACTTAATAGCAGAAATCTTCTTCTGACCTTGTCCTTCAACCTCGACAGAATAATCCAGCAACTTAGAGTCTTGCACCCATGCAAAACGAGCATTCCGTTCGTTGTTAATCTCCTGTAAGTCTTGGTTGATTCGTTGCTTAAATTGCTGAGGAAATGTCTGTAACGTCTGTTCATTTTGGCGCACAGCATTGATACAGGCGTTGAGGTTAGACGTAACACGAATCTCATCACGGTCAGTAGCAGGACGAGGTTTCGAGAAGATGGGATTATTATTAGCATCAAACCCTGTGATGTCACGAAACTCTTTACCGGCTTTAATATCCAACAACGCCTGTTCCCAAGCACGCCCTTCTGTGCGAGCGAGATAGTCATTCGTCTGCAACTCTTGATATTGAGGAGAGAGTGTATAACCCTGTTCGTGCTGCAAGTAATTAGAATCTTTCAACGACGACAGTTGTTTGTTCTCCTCGACTAATTTAATATATGCCTCTCTCGACTGACGAGACATGTTCTTGAGGTTAATCTGGTCTTGCGTAGAGAACTTCGAATAGTCAAAAGTATCAGCTTCCTCTTTCTTCTCTTTAACTGGAGTAATAAGCTTACTAACAGGCTTAGTATCTCCGGCTTTAGCCACTAATTTCTCTTCTTTCTTACCCTCAGGCGGAGTAAGAACTGACTTCTTTTCTTCCTTCTTTGCGACCTCCGTTGTAGGTTTAGCCTCTTCTTTGACCGCTTCAACAGTCTTAACAGTTTCTTCTTGCTTAATTGCTGCAGGTTCGGACTTAATCTCTTTACCACTGTCTAACGTAATAGTCGTTCCATCATCTTTACCAATGAGTGACGGCTCAGTAGTAAACGTCATTGCTAACGCTTCCTTCGGAACTTCTGTTGGCATCTCAGGAGTAAATCCTGAACCAGTTACTGCGGGTTTAATATCAGCGGGCATATCTATTTCTTTCTCTTAGTTTTGTTTAGTTGACTGTTCAATGAACTTATTCGTGTTGTTTATCATGGCTATCATTCCGTCTATTGTTCGGATACCATACGCTTGTAGACGGAATGAAATCTCTGGTTCAGCAGTATTGCCTGCACCTGCAGATAACGCACGAACGAAGGATTGTTTATATTTCTCAAGATTCTTTAACATATCCTTTGTAGTAGGGTGTTGTAACCAATCTTGATGTTGTTGTGCTGCTACTGTTTCGGGTGTAATTTCCATATGGTTTAATAATGAAAAGGAAACATGTAATAAGAAAGTATTGGACACTTCACGTCAAACCATATACGAAATCTATCATACAGAGTTAAGTGAATCTTGTGTGCAATATTACCTTTAACTTTATCTTCATAATGAATATCACCATCATGGGTTTCATTATTTCTAACATGTATTTTACATACGTCTTGTGTCATATTTATAGTCCGTTATTGTTGGGAGAATTATCTATTAAGTTTCTAGCATCATCTAAACTAAATGTCATATTAGTAGCAGCTTCTCTGCTAGACTTGATTGCTTTCATGTATTTTTTATATCGAGATTTATTCTCAAATCTTTGTGTCCTAACTCTTAACCATTCAACTATTTTTAACATATTATCCTTTCTATTTCTGTTGTTGTGTTAGTTGTTTATACTGTTCTGCTGCTTGCTGAACAATTGGGAACGCATGAACTCGTCCTGTCTCAGAGAAGAACTCAGGATGAGCAGCGAGATTAGTTATTCCACTACCAACTTGTTTTGCAATCCCCAATGCCTGTTGCATTTGCTGAGACTGTTGACTATTCTGTTGAGCCTTTTGCTGTTGCATCGCAGCAACATACTTCTGGGCAGAATCAGGAAACATCTTCTCTAATAGGTCAGTAAGGAACGGTTCAGCTGCACCAGTGTTTTGCATGATAGGCCATGCGCCTTGCATAGTCTGGATTAGCTGTTGTTTCTCAATAACATCTGTATCTCCAGAAGGCTTAACTGCCCAATCACGAGCATATAAAGCCGCAATAGGTGGAGCAACTTTAATCAATCCTGCTAACACGCGAGACTTAATAATCCCAGACTCATAGACATATTGATTCTTAATCGCGATAGAGAATAGTGTCACCTGCACACCAGACAACTGTTGTTGCTGTTGCATTGATGCTTTGATAGCTGTAGCTGTCTTACGACTATCTTGTTGTCTATTCGACTCAGCAAAATTAACTTGTGACGTCTCTTGTTGGTTGGCAGATACTAGCAAGTTAATCGCAGTAAACATCTGCGGGTCTGGAGCGTCAAGTTTCATCTCTTTAAGCTTACCATTGATGATAGCACCAGTCTTAAAATGAATGTTCTTCTGCATCAAGAAATCATCATTCGGGTCAGTAGTATCTTTTGAGAAGTATAATCCAGACGAACGTCTAGCTTGAGTAAGCGTAGACGACATTAGTGATGATGCAGCATTCTGCGTATCTTGGTCTAAGAATACCCGACCTTTGAGATTGCTAATCGTATCATTCTCCGAGATAAGATACGGATACAGGAAATACGGATACTGAGTCTCATACTCTTCGTCAGACGGTGGTAGACCATCTTTCATCTGGGCGATATGAGAATCTTTAAGTGCCAGATTCATTCGTTTCACAGCATCAAGAGCAACTGTCCCACCAACTGGAACTTTAAGTGCCATACCTACCATCTGTGCAGACTTAGCAGCTTGTTGGTTAATCTTCCTACGGCCAAGGAACAAAGGACGAGGTTTACGCAACCAATCATCACATATCACAGGACAAGCCCATCCTACCTGCACAACACCTTTAACTCGGAACATAATCTTCATAACCTTGTATAGGCTACGATTGATAGTAGTTGTTCCAGAATATATCTGTGATTGCTCATCGTTCGGCTCTGACTTTAGCAGCTTACTAACCTGTTCTGTGTTCCACTTCTCTTCCTCATTTGACGATTTAGATAGTTGGTCGAGTTTAGTCTTAGTGAAGTAGTAGCTCCGACCAATCATCTCTGTCTTTTGAATGTCTCTCGTATCAGCGATGAAAGAGAAATCTCCATACTGCACATACTCCCGACCTAACTCTCCAGGATTATTTAAGTCCTGAACAGTCTCCATTATACCATAACCATTAGCCTGAAATCCATCAATGTTCGCATACATTGATAGTTGCCAACCATCGAAACGTAACTTCTCAGTTAAGTCATTCTCTAACATCGAAAGGTCTAACGAAGGGTCTTGACGGTCTTTCAATATCACTGCACGAGGGGACTGTGTGATATATTGAATATACGACGACTGCTCCCGACGGATGTTAGTGTCAATGATGTGCGTTGGCACATACATCTCGTCAGGTGCAATCTTACCAGCCTTACGCTGTGCTTCAATATCAACCTCAGCATAGCGCAGTTTACGCGATGCGAGAGATTTAGCAGTCAAATCGAATGCTACATCTTTGAGGTTATTAATCTTAGACACTAACTTCTTATAGTCAGTGCTATTGATATATTCTAAGTTTTTATCAGCTCCAGCGTCAGGCATAGTATTAGTTAGTTGATTATTTTGGCATATCTTCCGTCGTGAAATCATCAGTAGTCAACTTAGACTTCTTCTGTGATTTCATGAGTTCTGACCGTTGTTCGTTCACTAGGTCAGCTAGAAAGTTAAGCTCAGCTAGAGTCTTAACACCATTTACCAGAGCCGAACACTCAGCTTGAAAAGACTCAGGAACTTTCACTCCTTCTTTCGTTTCAGTAGCTTCATTCTCTCCAGCATCTTCCTCTGGCGATTCAATGTCGTCTGGCGATTCAATGTCATCTTGCATATTACTTCTTCGCCTCCGGTTGTTTAGGAGCTTCAACTTTCTTTTTCACTGGTGCACCAACCAACGAGTGCTTAGGATTCGGTGCAGCTACTTTAACATGCCAATCTTGAATAGCAGCAATCGATTCACGTTCAGTCAGTGGTTTCGTAGGAACAGTATGTTTGATATCTTCGGCCATAATAGTTATTTAGTTGTTGGTTTAAGGACAGGGACAATAGCAGGTGTAGGTTCAGGTTTAGGCATAGTCGGAGCATGTTCCTTACCATCAGCACCCTTAACTAGCTTATGCAATTTCACCACCACATCACCTTGTTTAATCTCAAGAATATCTTCATTCGAATTACGAACAGTAATACGACCTTCTAGTGACGTATAACGGTTCATGTGGTTATTCATCGGTTTCACTTCTGACGGTAACGGTTGTCCACAAGCTGTGCAGCATTTAACCTCTGGCATCTTGATAAACGTCCGTTCACGGGGATTGTATGTTTCTGTCATAATATTAGTTTCTTCCTACTAGTTGTTTCCGTTGTTTGTTATATGCAGACAACTCGTCCTGCAATTCTGTTAAGTTGTCTCGCTCGATATGTTCAGGTTGGTATGCCTGACGATGTGAGTTAGCCCAACTGTTAAGGTCGAAGTCTCCAACAACCTTTAAATCTTCATTATCCTCGTCTTTCTTCCTTTCGAAGGGTAGAACTAAATCTGCCTCTACTCTAGTTGATTTGTAATTCCAAAAGCAAAGATTCACCGCATCTGCACGGTCAGGAGAAGGATAACCCTTAGATTTCTGTTCTAACTTAGATAGTAACTGGTGGATGTTCTTGGTAGTAATCTTGTAATACCGTGTCGCCAGTTGAGTAGAAAGAGTCTTATCACTCATGAGAATTAGCTCATTCCTCTCTAACAAAAGTCGCATGTTAAAGAACAGTTCTGTCCCACGATTGGCGTATGTCTTAGGTTCTGATGCAGTATTACGAGAATCCACATACCGCATATTACTCCAACCTTTACGTTTCAGTGATTTTAACATCGGCCCACCCATACCACAGTAGTCACCGAATATCAGAGCGTTAGGATGATTCAAACCGTAAAACTTAAACTTCTCTTGTAGATACTCAATGGTATCTTCTGAATCTTCAAATCGAAAGGCCTCTAGCCCTATCAGCTTATTACCATTCCTCACAGCTAATACTGTCTCTGCCCCACCATCTGATAGGTCAAGCCCAGCAGTATTGTGTTCTTCTTGTAGCCATGTAATGTTCTCCGCTTTTACTGCTCGATGCACGAAAGACGATGGTATAACTACCATCTCGTCAGTAGTCCCGAACTCAGCAAGGATAGACGACTTGAATACCACGTTTGACTTACCACCAGGCAATTTTGATGCTATACGTTCTATCTCAGAATGAGTAATATGAGCACATTGATAGGCTGTTACTAGATATCGGATTACTTGAGTGGAGTCGACTGATTTGATGTCTGATAGGGTGTTCCGGTCGATTGCTGACATGCAAGTGTTATAGAAGTAGCCAGCTGGGAGACCAGGACTTGAGGCATCGACACGATGTGTAAAGCCCGTGCAGCGTTCAAGGGCAGAGGTAATATCTTCTGGTATTGACTTGGTCTCGCTAGTAAATATTGCCATTTTCTTACCCGCATCGACAGGATGATACCCTTCTGCTTTCCCTGCTTCATCTGTGGCAAATAACTTAAGTTTGGAAGGCATTGGTTGACCGAGTTCTCCGACATGTTGGAATTCATAGTATCTATAGTTAATTTTCCATAGTTTACCAAACACTGCATTCGCCTGATTACATAAACGGTCGATATGTGCACCAGTCTGATTGTCAAGCTGATTACCAGAACTCGACGTAATTGGACACTCCACTTCCCTATATCTCATACATAGCCACACTGCACAGGCCGCGATAATGTATTTATCTTTCCCTGACGAGTTACAAGCTTGAACTACGGCCTGAAATGGATACTCCTTCGTATGGTCATTCCTCGCGAAATCTAACATAAACTGTATCTGCCAGTCGTGTAGTTTCGTCTGACCTGACATAATATTCTCATCTAGCATCGTCAGGAGTTCCACTGGGTCAGCTATATCTACACCGTCAAAGTCATTAGTATGGACTGGACTGTTTCGCTTAGACATTGCGTCTGGTATAGAGAACGTAGGTGCAGGGGGTGAACTCGGCAATTCATCTTTCACTAAAGGAGAAGAACAACCCACTCCCTCAGACCCCTGCGTTTCAGCAATAGCGAGAGGAACAGATAAACTCTCACCATCAGCTGAAAGCTTTGCTCCAGAATTAACCTTTTCGATTAACTCTTCTATGGAAATTTCATCAGACATTTATCGCTCGTTGTCCTTTAATCCTGTCCGCAACTTCTCTCACCTGTTTCATCTTCTCGTTTATCATTAGAATATTGAAGTTCTGGCCACCAATATTCTTCACTACGTCTTTCCGTCCTTTCGCATCGTCACGAATATATACCAGAGCCTTAAACCTTAGATGGTCATCCTCTGCGCCCAGACCAATATCAAGTAGTGCATCTTTCACTCGTTGCTGTTCGTCACGCGAGAAATTTAGTGTATCTTCTTCCTCTTCCTCTTTACCACAAGCTTTACGATAGTTCGCAGAGACTTGCATCAGTCCAGCCTTAACAGCAGCTAAGTCAAGTCCTCTATCATCTGCTATCTCCTCAGGAGTCATATTCTCCTGCTCGTATGCAGTTTTAATTGTGGTAAGTTCAGCGGTCATTTGTGCATTCCATGTCCGGGTAATGGTCTATTTAATACTTCTTCCTCATCCATCTTTGCCAACGACTCTTCTTGTTTCATTAGTTTCGTATACGCTACCGCACGCAATACTGCATCCATCTCGGGTTTAGTATGAGTATCAGATGGGTCTCTCGTAAGATACGCTTTCGCCGATGCTTTAGTGCTCATATCAATCACTTTCATCGGTTTGATTTCCTCTGTATTCGTGTGTAGAATTAGTGACATATGATGTATTAAAGCGCGGAGGGTGGGTTTTGAGGAATCATTTTAGTCACATCAATCAAACGTATTTCAGTCTGAGAGATAGACTCTTTGAACCCCGAAGGATTAAGATTATCCAGTTTTGTGGTATCGTTCATAATGAGCGTCTTTCAATTGTTGTCGTATGTTCGTTAGTTGTTCTTCAACCATCATCCGGTGTTTCGGTATAAGTTTCGTCTGTTGCATTTCCACTAACTTATCTCTCTCATCTACCAATCTCTTATACTCTGCTTCTGTTAGCATACGTCATACGTAGCAAGAACCATGCCAACTACATATAACTCTTAATATCTCTCCATCTCAACTCTCCAGACAAGGATTGTTAATAGTTATATTATATTTCTGGTTTTTAGATTGGTTGTATTGGGAGAGAGGTATAGTTCATCAACCGCTTCCGCTTTCTGGTTTTCTGATATGGTTAGACTTTCTAATGTCCATGTCGTTGTCATTTGATATACTACTATTAGCCTATCTACTATTAGACAAACTACTATTAGTCCATTGAATGACGTGGATACTATTAGTCCATTGAATTGTTTATCAGACATAATATAATCTAATTGTTTATCAGGTAGTATAAGTTAATAACTTATTAAGGAAAATTATTAAGTTTTATTAATACAATAAATAATAATAAATAAAAATCTACTAACAAGAATATAAGAGAGAATGATAAACAATAGGATTATATTACGGATGATAAACAAATGTAATAGTGTGACAAATGTCGGATATAGTGTGATAGTTGGCATGGATAATGATACGTTACCGATAATAATGGGCATATAATAGGGTAGTGTATTGTATTGAACATTACGGGCAAATATAAACAGTTTGTAAGTGATTGAATAACAAGGATTTACAATGGCAAGTGTATAAATAAATACATTGTGCCAACATTTGACACTGTGCCAATATGTCCCTTTAACGGTAAAGGCTAGGGAATGTGCATAGTGTATAGTTGGCATGGGCGTTGCTATATGTCTTTTGCCGTATGGAACATATTGGTAGTGCAGACGGCCATTACCTACAATAGCCAAGTAATCGCATAGTGAAGTTTAGCGACTAACGGGAATTGCCACGATAACAAGTAATTGCATATGCTAGGTTTAACCTAGTGACGTGTTGAAATAGTGCATAGTAGAACTGGCAAGGTGAAGTTAGCGAAGCGATAATGACATTTATCAGGATAAAAGGCTATGATGCGATAGAATGAAACGTGAGAACAGTATGGGCGGATAATACCCGCTCCATGATTGCGCGTTGTCACCTATCAAATTGTTAATTCATTGGCTTTAGCTTGCTAATGGTTAGCCAACTATCCGTTTGCCTATTAGTCTAGTAACTGTGTTACTAGCTTGGCAAGGCTGATAGTTAAACTAACCATTGGAAAACAAGTTAATATGTCAAAAGCAATCGCACAATCCACAGACGTAATTGCCAAGTCAGTATTGCCGGAAAATGAATTCCCGTTTGCAGAAGTTCTGGCAAAGTTGGCAAAAACAAATAGCACAGTGTCTAGCGTGAAACGGAAATTGAACTTGAACAAACAGTCCTTGCGTGATTCATTAAAAAATGAATTCGTTGGAGCGTATGTTTCAGTTTATGATAACGGATTTGTCCCGTCTAATGTATGGGACAAAATTTGTTTTGAAGTTGACAACTTCATTGCAAATTCCATTAACACAATTAACGCTGGAAACGTAATTAGCACAGTGTCCCGTTTCCGTTTTGACACTAAAATGGGCGTGGTAAAATTGCGCCACACTAACATCGGTGAAGATAACTTGTCATTGTCAGAGCAGCGATTTGGACTTGTCTGTTTAATCACAGACGCGGAAAAATCATTGCACAGATTGCAAGTTAATCCGTTACCCGATTTGTCCAAAATTACCACAGCAACGGGCAAACTTGAAAGTTTGAAAGTTGCCAAGCTGGAAATTGAAGCGGAAATTATTCGTCAACAGCAGTTAGCCATTAGCTAATTCAAACAAACTAGCCATTAGCAGGTTAAATCCAATGAATTACACAATCAAATGTAAAAAAGACGAAACAGCATTTAATCAAGCGTGATTCTATTCACGCCTTATTCTGTTCACGTCTCTTTTGTGCTGCCGACATTGCAGCATGGTGCTTACGCAAACTTACACGCTACCAACAGAGTCAAATCTGTTAGTCTGATAAGGATTGATTTGTAACAGAGTCAAAACTCCTTGCTTTGTAAGATAACAGGATAACAACAGCAAATACGTGGATGAAACTACCACGAACCATAGACAGAATCATTGTGCGAAGTCATAAAATTCGTGCATAAGGACAACGCAATAGATATACCATTCGGGTATTCTATAATGTTACCAGAAGCTAGGCAAATGAAGAACATCCAACAAAGTAGCTATGGGTTATCAATGATTTAGAACATGAAGATAGAGATAGTTCGCGTCTATCCTACTCACACAGTAGGACACGAACACAACACGCCACACAATACGACGTGTCATTAAAATGAAAGCAGAGGAAACTTGCCATAACCGAGGTCATAAGACAAGGGAATTGCGAAAGGCAATTTATGGATTAAGAAGTGTCCGACAACAAAGAGTAATTTTAATGAATCTAGCCGAAACCCTGCATACGAAATTTGCAGTAGGGTAGGATAGACGCTAATTATCACTAACCAATCCCTCGACGCAATGTCTAGGGGAAACAACTAAACTTCTATGAACGGATTTACATATTGCACGAAATGTAAGAAATGGTCATACATACCTAAAGACTTTGACGAACGTCACCACTTTGTTACTTGTCAATGTGGACAGATTATGTGTTTACAACGTCGGTTAGACCCAATTCGTGACCTTGCTTACAGACTTAGTGACAGAGTTGAAGGAAAGATTTGTAACCAATAACCATGCAAACCTTCTTACCCTATCCAGACTTCGCACAATCAGCTGCTTGTCTCGATAACAAACGTCTAGGCAAACAGCGAGTTGAGTGTTTACAGATTTTGAATGTTCTATCGAAAGAACGGACAGAAGTAGTTCAACGTCCGAATAACCAAGGTATAGTAGTTGCAGTAGTCCGTAATACTCCATGGTATAATCACCCAGCAGTTAGGATGTGGAGAGGATACAGTGAATGTTTAGTTCACTATTCTGATGCTATCTGTAATGAGTGGAAGTTCAACCGTGGATTTGAGGATACTTGTCTTACAAAAATGTATGCTATGTTTGGTGGTCAAATCATTATGACACCACCTAGACCACCTTGGCTCGGCAACGAATCATTCCACTCCTCTCATCGTTCTAATTTACTCCGTAAAGACCGCGTCCACTACTCCCAATTCGGATGGACAGAACCAACCAACCTACCTTATGTGTGGCCTGTGTAATAATCCCATCGAATCAGCCCGACAAGATATAGGTCTAACAATCTGTTTCTCTTGTGCCTCTAAACATGTCACAAAAGTCAAAGGTGACATGAATTATGCCCATAAGACTGCTCCGACTCTAATGGTAATGAGCAACGAAACTTTTCGTAATTACCGTAGATATGTCCCATACGGTAAATATACTGGTCGCGGTTCTGGGACACACAAAATGACCACACAATTAGTATCATTGAAATAGCCTTGTTAGTAGTTATATTAACTTGGCACGATTCCTGCTACCTAGTATCTTGCTCACAGACCAGTTATAGTCTGTGCATTAAGTAGAAGGATTAGAATAATTAACCCGTAAGATTGAATGTTCTGCAGAACAACGGTTAAGAGAGTTCAATCATCTTTAATCCTTCTACTTAATGGTTCCGTGGCGGAAGATAGACGCTAGCGCGCCACATGGTAGAGCATTAAGTGGTCGGCACTCTTTATGAGCATACCATCCACGCAGAACAAGTTTCATCTTGCTGTTTTGACTCATCCAAGTATCGAATCTTGGCGGAATCATCCCTTTGGCAACAGTGTATAAAGGTTATACGCTAACAACCGGATTAAAACAATAGAGAATGAATAGGCGTTATGTTCTCTAAATCTCTATCATGCGTTGGTAGATAAACACTGTTGCCGAACATACAGACAGAGGGTGGTCTTCCCGACCTTAATTCTGCTAATCTGGTAGTGCCATAAGAGTAACTGGCACAATTTAATTATCCCGCAACGAACTCATGTGCTGTGAGAAATTACATGAATCGCACCAGTAACTCGAATTAACGAGTTCACCAGAGTAGCTCTCTGACTGGCGGGAGTTCTTTCCGTTTAACCATCATAATTATGAAACCCTCAACACTCCGTTACATCCGAACCGAACAAGATGTCTGGGCTTTCTTATGGCGTATCATGCCTAAAGCAGTCAAAGAATTACAATCTACGAAACAACTAAACAAATATGAAACACAAAATAATCTACTTCATCTACAACAAAGAATCAGGTGATTTCTATTGCACAGCAGATAATTACAAATTAGCAGAACAAATCATTAAAGACGATTGTGCAGAAGGTAATATATTACAAGACAATATGACAATCACTGAACTTAATCATTGGTATGAATAACTCAACTAAAGTTAACACAACTCCCACTATTCGTTTAGTCAAAGGAGTTCCAGTTACCTTCTACTCTCCTGTCCAATTAGAAGCTATCATCCCTGTCGAAGAGCGTCTCCCTAAATCTCATGGCTCTATCATGCAACCAGACTACTCTGGACATATCAAGAAACATCAACAAGCGGAGGATTAAACGACTTATGAGAATCAAAGAACTAAAACGCAGAATAAAAAATCTAAAAGATTCTGATGATTTTGTGACAGAACAGGGAGAACCATTTAATTGGTTAATTGTTCGAGGGAATCATAAAGTTATTAGGTGTTGGACAACAAAACAAGCAAATCATCCTAAACTTTATGCACCACACACTAAATAACACAATCATGACAGACCTGCTGATTATTAGTATTAGCATCAACAAGCGGAGGACTGAATGATTACTCCAGAGCAAGTAGTCCAAGCCATCTATCAGACAGAAGGTGGCTCACATACTCGATATCCTTATGGAATCAAATCTATTAAAACAAACAATCCTCGACAAGTCTGTGAGAACACTGTTAAGCATGCTCTACATGACTATAAGTTACACAGTATTGACCGTGGGTTTATTTACTTTCTTGCTAATAGATATTGCCCTCCTAGTTGTGATTCTGTGGGTAACAGGAATTGGAAAGTTAATATGGTAAGAATACTGCATTTATGATTAATTTAACTTTAGTAGAATCTATCACTTATGAAATAGCATGGTTTGAATACTGCTTTCGTAAATGGTGGCAAGAACAACCTACAATTGACTACTCAATATGAATTACACAGATACACAACTCAAACAAGCTCTGGCGAAGATGTTGCCGAATAGAGCAGTTGAGTGGAAAACATTTCACGCCACATGGCAACAACGCGTGATAGCCCTGTGCAAAGTGAAAGGGATTGAGATATGAACCTAATGCACGAGTTTAGCCATCCAATGTGGGTAAAAACACCGCTTGGTGAAGGTTTGGCAATCATGGTTATCGACTACGGAATACACCTAAACAGTTGTTGGGTGGTTGCGTTGGAACAACACGAATGGCAGATTAAACATTTTGATTCTAACGATATAAAGCTGAACCGAAACGATACTTGGAAAATACAATAATATCATATGAAACCTACTATACTAACAAACGAACAACTCTGCGACGCAGTTCTTGTCGCTACCGGAAAGACAACGCTATGACCACACCAACCCCCGAACAACAAGCGAAGGCGACAGAAATAATTGATAAGCACGGTGCGGCAATAGTAGCGGCAATGTTACAGGCTGACCAAGAGACGCAATTAGTAAATGCGCTTAAGATGCTGCGAAACGAACTCGCCGCCCTCATTGCCAAAGCTGACGAGCGGGAGTTGGCGATACAAAATAAAGCACTCCTCTCGGCAGGGAATGAGTTGGCAAAATGTGCGTTAAACATAGGTCACACATCAGTAGGAGTTACTAGCGTGATACTTCGCACAGAGCAAGCCCTCACCAACTGGCAGAACTTGACAAAGGAATAAACAAACAACATAAACAACATAACAAACATATGAGTAACATTGCACCAATCTTCTACACAAACGACGCTACTACAAAATCAAAAACATTCAGTCTCACTCCTCGTTCTTGGAATCGTGGAGTTAAACCTTACTCAATTAAGGTTCAATCAAAGGCATGTATTATCTGGAACAGTGGAACTCGTTTCGGCTCTTTCAAATAATATAACCCCTAACAATTTGCTATAACTATACGTTCATAGCCATAGCATTTATACCATCGCTATTTACTTGGCATGGAAAATGCTTATAGACTTTACCGCGACAAGCGAAGTTAGTAGTGAGTCGCAGTAACTAACAAACGAAACAAAACAAAGAAAGAACATAATACATATGTCAGAAACCGAACAAAAAACAGATGCACAGATTGTCGCTGAGTCTCCCTTCTCTACCCCGATTACGGTAACTCGTAATGGTGTGGAAGGAACGCTCGACGTGTTTGTGGGTAAGCGTAACGACTGGAAAGACCGTGCATATCCTGCGTTTCAGATTAAATCTGAGACCTTCAAACAGGGCACGTCTGAACTCGATACCATTGTGAATGATAAGACGTTCATCAATGACTTGACGTTCATCGGTAAGGACAACATCAAGAAGTTCGTGAATGTTATCCTCCGTCGTAATGGTCAGGACATGGTGGAAGATGCCATCCCGCAGAGTGGGGATAATGCTGGTGTCTTGCAGTTGGACGTGTTGGTCAAAAGCTGGGAAACCTTGCAGGCTGCTTCTCTCAAGCTGTCCGAATTGGTGGAACTTTACAACGAAGCTGTTGTCAAGTATCAGGCTGCGACTCCTACGTTCGTTGCAGAGATGACTGCTGCTGCTGGTGATGCTGAGAAGATGGCTGCTGCTACGGAGAAGTTCCAAGCGTTGTCTAATGCTGTGACTCTCCTGAAGAACGAATACGAAATTCGTAAAGCGAAACGCAGCAAGGAAGTTCAGGCTGAAACTGTTACTCCTAACTAATAGTCTGGCGTAGTAAGTTGAGTCAGTGAAAGTGCCGGTATAGGTAGAGGGTGAACCTCCTTATACCGGCCATTTCATTTACACAATTAACATTCGGAACTAACAAACTATGTCAAAAGAACAACAAGACCTATCAACTATACCAACGAGAGATTTGATATGGGACATTCTCGGAGATGATAAGAATGGATTATCATGCGCCCAGATTACTCCTGCTACTGCAATGGTGCTAGAGAACAAGCTACAAGGTTCGAGGCTTTGGAAAATAGAATACACGAATGTAGATGGTTCACCACTAGCCTATCCTATGCTATGGCGATATGCAGACTGGGCATCAGCTAACTCGACGTATAAGAAACAGAAACAGTATGCAGAGGACAGACGTGTTGAGAGTTGGTTGATGAACGCGAATGTAGATATGCTTGCGAAAGCTATTATGAGGAAGTCACCTATCCCAGAAGATGCAGCGAAGGCAATGGCATATCAATTAGTGAAGAATCCTAATGCGATAGTTGTGATACAATCATTCTTTGGAGTAGAGAAACTTAAAACAGATGTGAAGGAGTTGACATGACACTAAAAGAAATAAAAGAACAGAAAGAAATAGAGAAGCGACAACGAGCAGTAGTCAAAGGGACGACTAATCGTATCACTTCTTCGTTTAACTTTGGTAAGATTAAAACGTGGGCAGATGTATATGCTATTGCAGGATACTCTATCGGACAAATGCCTGCGAACTTTGCTGAGGTCGCGAAGTTCTTAGACGTGAAGAAGTATTGTCAAGACCTTGAGGCGAAACTAGAACAATCAATTAAGGAGAAGTATGAGCAAAAGAGTCCCAACCCTACGACAGATAAAGAAAGTTCTGGAGATTCTAAACCAACAAGACCTGAAAATCCACAAATACTCCCTACTAATAAACCAGTCAACATACAAACGCATCCACACTTTCAACCTGCAACTGCCGTTTCCCAAGTCGACGAATCAGGCTTCAACAATAGTAACGACTACGGACTCCAACCTTCCGACAAAGAGAAAGCGTTCCTATTCTGGTTCCAAAAGAAGTGTGTCAAAGAAGCGTATGACAAGATAGTAGTAGAGGGTAAGTCTGCTGTTCTGATTCTAGCGTCTACTGGAACTGGTAAGACGTATATGCAAGGTGCGTTGGACAGACGATTGCAAGATATAAAGTTCGCAGATAGTAAGACTTGGGGTCATATCAAGTATCTAGCTATCACTCGTAACTCAGTAGTCGAACAGACTAAGCGTGTGCTACAAACTAAGTTTGGTATCAACCCCAACATTGAGACTGAGGTAATTAACATTGAGAAGTTACGGACGAGAGCAGGACAGATGTGGATTGATACTATCCAGACTATTCAAGACGGAGATGAAGTAGAAGTGTATAAGTGGAAGGCTATGGTTAATCCTGCTGTTGTGTATCTTGATGAATGTCAGAGCATTAAGAATCCTGACTCCACTCAGCACAAGATTATGGTAGCATACTCTCAGCTACCTAACACTACACAAGTATTCATCTCGGCTACTCCATTCACCCGTGTGTCAGAGGCAAAGGCGTTTGCTATTGCTACGAAGAAAGACATTACGCATATGGGATTTCCAGAGGGGACTAAACTTTCCGAAGCAACTTGGGGGACGTATGCTCAGGCTATTGCTCATCCTTCTCCACCAGATGAGTATAATGAGGCAGCGGTGGAACGTCTGATGAAAGATTTGGATGACTATATTGTGAGAGTTAAGGGAGTCCGGTGGCAATTTAATGCACTGAATAGTGTTGAGATTATTGACTTCGAGAATGAGACTCAACGTAAAGAATATCAAGATGCTTGGGAGAAGTATCTCGCAAAGAAAGCAAAGCTCGAAGAAGCTGTGACAGACAATCCACGGTTTCAGGCAATGATAGAGTTAGGTATATTCTTAGCTGCTGCTGAGTATGCGAAGAGACATATCTTTGCACG